>Ga0164241_10000364_pt1 | contig 89777 bp, 77 predicted proteins | sample OricomyardsoilBY_FD_108780 | JGI IMG/M metagenome (GOLD analysis project Ga0164241, IMG submission 108780) | Backyard soil microbial communities from Emeryville, California, USA - Original compost - Back yard soil (BY) | ecosystem: Environmental > Terrestrial > Soil > Unclassified | place: USA... | reverse complement strand
GGGGACCAGCATTGCGAACGGTCTGGTAGACCCATGACGAATCTCGGTCTTGCTCCGCTCTTCTCTTTTCTTTAATCTAAAAATAACCTTTGATTTTCAATCCGCTACAAACGTAGCATGACGGGTTGATGAACAGAAAATGTCGAATTACGAATTTCGAACGGGTATATGGGCGCGACCCTTACACCTAATCTTTCTTTGCTGGTATTCTTATTTTATATTTTTTCCCTTCTGTCAATACAAGTTTGTAGTCGGTGTTTTGAATCCAGGGATTATGTTCTTTTAACGTTTGGTAACTGACTCCTATGGATTTTGCGAACTGGGGTAGATCTTGAATGGATTTGTCTATGAGAATAGTTTCATACTTCACCGGTTGGTAATAATCAGAAGGGGATAAACGATATCCATATTTTTCCGGAGCTTCAATAATCAGTTTAAGGGCGAGAATCCGAAACACATACCGGGATGTCTCTTCGTTGAGGTAAAGCTGGTAATAGTTATTGGTGCCCTGGCCCTTTAGCGCATTTTCAATTCCTTTCGATCCCCGATTAAAAGCGGCAGCCGCCAATGTCCACGAACCAAATTTTTTGTACGTCCGTTTCAAATACTCGCATGCAGCGCGGGTAGATTTTTCAGCATCTCTTCTTTCATCCACATAATCCGAAATCTCAAGACCATATTCTCTGGCTGTACTTTCCGTAAAGTGCCAAAATCCTGTAGCTCCAGCGCTTGAGCGAGACACAGGATCCAATTCACTCTCAATAACGGCCAGATAAAAGAATTCATTGGGTACCGTGGCGCTATCGAGCATTGTTTGAATATAAGATTTCCATCGGCCACTTTCTTTTAATATGAGAATCGTGGAAGCGTGCTTGTTCATATTAATGATAAGTTCCTTTTCAAGTCTTTCTTTTATATACGGATCATGCAACGGAACAGCCTCACCGGCAAAAGTCAATGCGCCTGGGATTTCCGGCAAGGATATTTGCGCGTTTAAATTTTGAATGAAAAAAAATAACACAAAGACTATACATGAAAATGATAGTTTGGATATCTTATTTAGATCGTGCATGCTTTAAATTGATTGGATAATTTGAATCTATTAAAATTACTCAGTTTACACGATAAATGGTTATATGATGTTGTCTGGAACAAGTTGGAAGTTGGTACGGTGTTTGTATTTCATTTAAGTATATTAACCTTACATTACAACCAGGTTCAATTGCACGATCAGCGATTGACGCTAACTTTAACTATGTGTAACCCAAATTCAAAGAAATGAAACCCATGACAAAATCAATCACCCATTCAACTACAGCAGCCGTGTTGCTAGTCCTTTTAAGCTTCACATGTAACAACGTCTTCGCGCAATTGAAGACTCCCAGTTCGGTAGGGAAATATGAAAAAGGTACAGTAACGCTTGAAAATGGAGACAAGGTCAATGGATATATATTCATTGATATGATGAATCCCCAGGAATTTCAAAAAAGGGTTAACGTGATTGACGAGAAAGCCTATACAGCTTTCAGTGCAGGGCAAAATGTAGATAAAGCCGTTGTTGTGTATGATGCCGACGCCTTGCAAAGTTTTACTCTTGACAATGGTAAAAAGTTTAAAAAGGCTAAATATGTCAACCTGTTAGCGAAAAGAAAACAAGACATGATTCCGAATAATCTTATGCTGGAAGTGGCTGCGGAAGGAAAGATCACTGTTTTTAAAAAGTATCACCACACCCAGGGTCTCGTTACTTCCCAATTACCCGACCGTACGAAGGTGAATGATGCTGATTATGTAAAATGGCAGGAAAACAACTTTGAAATTCTTTCCCAGAAAGCAGGAGAGGAGGCAAAGAATATGTCGACCATCAATTTAAAGTCTCTCTTTGGCGATAACAAAACCGTGTTAACGGATTACGCTAAAAACAAATATGGTTTCAGAGATCTTTTTGTGAAAGGACCTGTCTTTGAATCCAGCTTCCAACTCAATACGCTAGATGCTTTCACCAAAATGGTAGGCGATTATAATAAATCGTAAATCGTTTATTCCGGAAGAGTTCAGTAATAATTTTGAAAGAGCCCCGTATTGGGGCTCTTTTTTTATCAACTTAAATCAATGCGCTAACCGAGAACTAACTGCAAATGGTTATATAATGCCCACTGCGCCCGTGGCAGAAGCAGCGACACTCTCCCGCGAGACGCTGGATGAAACATTCGGGCAGGCTTGGAAGTAGGAGGGATGTGGGGCTGCACAATGGGGGGTATTGATGCTTGGGCTGGCTATTGCAGCTTTTATAACAATTCTTTATTTTGGTAAAGATTCCCTGCCCCATAAGATCCAATCTGATCGATAGCCCAACTGGGAAGCCTCCTTCATTATCCTTCAGCGTAAATCAGACAGCCTATAAACTTTTAGACCATGCAAAGAGTTAAACCCCGATATCAGGATTTGAGCAAGCCGCAGGCGTTTGGTGTAGAAGCACGAACGGTTTTAAGGCTTTTTCCCTTGCTGGTTCTTAAACCAGGCGCGTCCGACCTAGATGTCAGGCAATATTATTCAAATCTGTTCGATCTTTGTCATTTGCTTATTGATGTAGCTGTGGGAAATAAAACGATGGTGGATGTACAGAGCGATGCCCAAAGACTTCACGAATATCTTAATGACGTGCAATTGTTTAAGGGTGAGAGTGAAATCGTGCATCAGGCTTTGTTGTTGATCACAGACGCTCTGGCGCAACTTCAGAGCGTACGTTATATTGTTAAGCCAGGCCTTGACAGCCGGGATCAATTGCACCCCGAGTTAGGAATGTTAATGTCACACAGTGCTCATGCGCTGTCAAAGATGGGTCTGGAGGAGGTGGTGTTTCTTGAGCCTGCTTATATTGATTGTGAGCTGGCCTTGTCAACCGATCAACATCACCTAAGTATTGATTTTTTCTCCCGAAAACTTTGGTGTGGCGAAAGTTCTCCTGGCACTACCGGGATGGTCTACGCTTTCGAAAAGATTATTTTGGAGGATTGGAAGCAAGCCCTTCGTGCGTTGAACCTAAGTGGGACGGTCGTAAGTTATGAGAGCTTGCTAAACGGAATGAAAGTGCGGATCAAGCCTTCCCCTGAACCTGAGGTTGACGAAAAGAGAGCAAAAAAATTACTGATGAGATGGCAGCTATATGGCTGGCTTTCACTTCTTTTAAGTGTTGTGCTGCTGTTGCATTTTATCTTTGCCTTCATATCTCTGGAATGTTTTAACTACGTCGCAATGTTCGTGGCATGGGCCGAAAAACAATCTGAATTAAGAAAAGAAGTAATAAAAATGGCGTTAACTGCGGTATTTGCCGTTGCACAATATTTTCTGGTTAACGTATTCTATTCTCGTGTGCTTAACAAAAAAAATATAGAAAAGAAGCATGATGAGTTCCTGAAAGCTTTGACTGGCGATCAGCCTGTTAGTAAATAATAATTAAAGTACATTATCTCGATTGCAACAACTTTAAGTGATGCTTGAAACGTAAGACCCACTGGTGGAAGTACGGTATTGTAGCAGGTAAGTTATATAATTAATATTATGTTAAATAGAATTGAGACGTTAAAAGAACCCCTCTTGGCGCCTGGTACAGGTATACTAAAATGTAAACTGCGGGTATATTAAAATGTAAACTCAGGAAAATCGAAACGTCCCGTATTGCAATAGAAAAGAAAAAAACCGCCCAGAGATGCGAGCGGTTTAAACCTTTGGAAGTTGAGTTTATTTTATTGTTCTATTTTCCTCGTTGAGCAAACTCTACAACTAATGTGTGAACGCAAAATGGTTCGGTTGCCAAGAAGTATCTATTCGCTCACCAGGTTGAACACATACTCACCTGAAACCGAATTTAATCGCCCTCCCTTGGAACCTTCTCCTATCGCATTGAACTTGAGCGTTAAAATACTGTTCACATGACTCACAGAAACCTCTGTGCTACCATCCATCAGTATCTTGTCAGGATTGCTTTGCTTAAATTCCCAAGTTCCAATGGCTTTCAATACATGACTTAAACTTTTCTGTGTCGCGTACGTCTTGTTGCCGATGGTGAGTTTGAATCCAGCGAATTGACTGCTTACATCAACATTGTCCTTCCTCACACTCCCAGCAGTACCCAATACCCACGGCTTGCCACCATTCATCAGTACATCACGTTGTTTGTTAAGCACAGCAACTTTAGGATCTACGCCTTCCTCTTTGCACCCGGAAAAAGTCAACGAGGCAATCAATAGAACAAGTGTGCATGTATAGTTTATAACTCTCATGATCGTATGCTTTTTAGTTTTTAATGATTTTGTATGTCGTCACCGTTGAAGGAGTAATCACCCTCACCATATAGATGCCGTTCACTAAGGTTGAAATATCGATGGTGTCTGTTTGTCTTGTAATAAACAGCACTTCCCTCCCATCCAGCGACATGATACTTACCTTGGCATTGGCATCGATCTCCACATGCAGGTAGTCCGTTGCAGGATTCGGATAGACCTTTGAAATCACTCCGAGTTCTTCAAGACCCGTTATCGTAACGATATCAAATGACCGTACAACAGGTTCGGCAGCCCGAAAAGTAGTATTGCCGGACTGACTAGCTTTTATTTCTACCGTTCCTAATCCGGTGAATGAAACTACGTTGCCACTGATCGTAGCAGGTCCAGAGATCAATTCAAACTTGATTGCCAATCCCGATGAAGCCGTAGCAGACAATGACATTTGGCCGGTCTCTAGTATCTGATCGGCTATTGCAGTGAAGGTGATACTTTGTGTTTGTCTGTTGTCAATGACCTGGAAGGTTACTGCTTTGCTTGCCGGATTGAAGTTTATATTACCCGCCTGGGTTGCAGTAAGGGTTACAGTTCCTGCTGTTCCGGTCAACGTAATTGTACTACCCGAAAGTGTAGCTGGTCCAGTGATGTTGTAGGAAAGCGTAAGGCCACTGGTTACACTGCCCACAAAACCAAAGGCAGCATCCGTGATCGTTTTATTTGGAATGGCACCAATGCTTATGGTCTGATCAGCTTTGTTAATCGTTAGAGTTCCATTGACCAAGGCAAGTGTGTAGTTCGCTGCACTTCCTCCGGCTAATGTGATCGGATAATTTCCTGCGTCACTCGTGGCGGTAGCTGTAGTTGTTATCGTAGGTTGTGACGTTAACACAGCATCTGTTTCACCACTTGCAAATCCACTGTATGTAAAGGTTAATCCTGGTAAAGCATTGCCATACGTCTTGCTCTTATTTGTAGCCGTTACGGTTAGCAAGGCCGGAGTGATTGTAAAGGATTGCTGAACATTTTGTGCGGCCTTATACTCACTATCTCCCGCTTGCGAAGCTTCTATTGTCACCATACCAATACCGGTTATGTTCAACGTACTTCCGGTTAACGTAGCAGGTCCGCTAACAACGGTAAAGCTTACTGGTAATGCCGAGCTTGACGTTGCCGATAAACTATAACCGCCTTCAGCGTATGTTTTATCTGTAATTGCATTAAACGTTATCGTTTGAGCTAATCTGTCTGTTATTGTAACAATGGCTGTGGCGGTGTTGGTATTTCCATACGCATCTTCAACGGTTAGTGTAACGGTATTTTGACCAAGGTTAGCTTCGGTAAATGACGCTTTATCAATACTTAGCATGAGGGCTGACTGATCAGTGCAATTGTCGGAAGAACCGTTATCAACACTTGCTGCAGTGATGGTAGCATTGCCGTTTTCATCGAGATCTACATGAATATTTTTTGTTAATACCGTTGGTCCTGCATTGTCTGCCACGGTAACCGTAGCGTTGGCTGTGGCCTGGTTACCGGAAGCATCTTTAACAGTAAGCACAACCGCATTGGGTCCAATATCCGCACACGTAAAGGTTGATTTGCTCATGCTCAACAGTAAGCTCCCTGCAGTAGTACAATTATCACTGGAGCCATTGTTAACTCCTGCAGCAGTAATCGTAGCCTCTCCGGTAGCATTAAGATAAGCTGTAATGTTTTGTGCAGTAGCAGTAGGATTGGTGTTGTCACCAACCGTAATCTCAGTGCTCATCTGCAAGCTGCAGGTGAAAGCACAAGAAATTGATGCTCCGCTCACCCAATCGGTGGCTCCATCCATATTGGAGAGCGTACCATTTTTAGCGCTAACCAAATCGGTTAACGTAGTTCCCGATGACTGATCGAATTTGTAGTAAAGTTGCAGGTTCGGTTCTGTTCCAGTTAGGCAAAAATCTTTCTTCGCGGTGAGTTCGGCTGCGCTTCTTTCCACAGACCAGATTCTCACCTCATCCATTTTTCCGTTGAAGAACTCCGCAGTACCTGGAACCCTGTCTTCACCAAAGTGTATTGGGTAAGCCGTGCCGGGTATAGAGGTGAACGGAGCTGTTGAAGTAGCGACCTGAATGCCTCCTACAAAAATTTTAACAACACCATTGTTAAAAGTAATAGCAATATGATTCCATGCATTGAGTGTCATTGCATTGGCAGCACTTGTTGTATGGGTTACGCCTCCTGCACCTGCCAATAATAATCGTAAGCCTCTTCCATTATCGGTTACATTATAGGAGTCAAGAATAAATTCTCCTGCCTGCATGGCACCGGCTCCACTGAAATTGGTGATTAACCTGTCATAATTTGTTGATCTCGGATAAAGCCATGCTTCAATTGTTAATGCAGATGTTGTGGATAAGGTGTAGGGTGTGGTAACTTTATCGTTTACGCCATCAAAATCCAATCCATTTCCGGCCGGTTGACTGCCTCCTAGTTGTGCAAACACATTAAACTTTGTTGTGGCACTTAAATTTCCTGTATTAAAATTCAAAGCACTGCCCGTACCTGCTTTAGGACCGTCAACAATACTGTTGTCGGCACTTTTGCGTAAATAATAATTTACACCCACCACAGAGTTACCCGTAGAAATGGTTGTGCCTGAACTTCCATCAGTACAAAAATTTGCATTCGCAGCACTTATGGTTTCATTCGCTATTATTGATGTAACGGTTACCGTAGCAGTGGCTGTACTGCTATTCGACCTGTTATCGGTTACCGTAAGCGTTACTACGTTTGCTCCCAGGTCATCGCAGGTGAAAAGTGTTTTTGAAAGTGATAAGTTAACAGCACAATTATCCGTAGAACCATTATTCACCATGGCCGGAGTAATGGTGGCCGTGCCCGTAGCGGCATTCAATTGCACAGAAATATTTTGTGCTATTGCCGTTGGTGCCGTGGAGTCTTCTGCCCTTACGAAGGCTGTTCCTGTCTTCTGGTTGCCAAACGCATCTTCAACTGTTAATGTGACCTGAGTGGTGGCGCCCACATCGCTACATGTAAAGTTAGTCTTGCTTAGTGTCATTGTTAATCCAGCGGTACCACACGATGACGTGGTGCCGTTGTTTATGTTCGCTGGTAACAGTGTTGCATTACCACTGGCATTCAAAGGAAGAATCAATATTGTGGAAATCGTAGATACGGTAACAGTGGGTACTACGGTTACTGTAGCAGTGGCTGTACCACTATGACCTTCACCATCTTGAGCGGTAAGCGTTACCGTGTTTGGTCCAAGGTTTGTACAATTAAATGACGTAATATTAATACTCACCGTAGCAGGGTCACCGCACGAATTGGTGGATCCGTTATTAATGTCACTGGCTGCAATTGTTGCATTCCCACTGGCATTCAACTGAACGGTGATGTTCTTAGCAACAGCATTTACGCTTGTACTCCCTGCGCATGCTGTTTCGGTTGCCAACGCTGCTACATTCGCTACCGTCAGGTTTGCATTATAATAGCGAAGATCGTCAATGGCGCCTGCAAAAGGAGAAGAATTTCCCATTCGACTGTTACCGATGGTGATCGGTATAGCAGCTGTAATAAACCGTCTGATGACAGCTCCCGTCACGGCACCTAACTCCTTCTCAGCGACCTTTGTCACACTTAACGTGTTGTCGATATATATCTTATAGGTATTGCCAACAACTTCCCCTCCTACATACCTCGACTCCACATAAGAACGGTTCGTAATCGTAACATGGTGCCATAAACCATCTGCAATATTGGTAGTAGTTGTTGCATAATGCCAACCTAAATAGCCACTGGTGTTCCAACGGTACCACTCATAGTTAGCCGCCAGATTGACTCTTCCATTTACGAGATAGGCATACCAACCTGTTTCAGTTGCACCTTCCGTTGCAGCAGCGCGTTCACTTTGGTCTATGATTACTCTCACATTCGCATCGTTCGTCGTGGTTTTAATCCAAAAACTTACGCTGAAACTATTCCCCGTTGTACTCGCTCTTTGGAGATAATCGCCATTTAAACTAATGGCTTGATTTGCACCTCCTGCCCTGTTGGGAATCAACGTTAATGCAGTTCCTGTTCGGGTAAGATGATTAGTACCCACAGCACTAGTGAGGCTTCCCTGGGTAAACTTATAGTCACCAAGCAAGTTAGCTGTTGGAATTTGGCCATAGCCAAAAATGGCTGTCAGCATTCCAAATAGAAATAGTAGTAGTTGTTTCATAGGCTCGGGATGATTGACTGGTTTTTAGAATCAGTCCAAACCTATGGCATTCGTATACCGGGAAATGACTTCACTGAGAATTCGGCAGAACATACCGAGAATTCGTTGCTAAAAATCTAAAATTCGAAAGGATCGTTTTCAGTATGAACAGCAGTCTGTTCAACCCATATTCTCCAATGCCGTCAGGAGGGATTCTTTTTTTCTAACCGCTACAGGCAAAGAACTCCCGTCTTTCATAAAAACGGTTCCTCCATCCTTTTTTTCGTAGCGATCAAAATGAAGCAAATTGATCAAATGCGATTGGTGTGCTCTGAAAAAGTTTTGACCATCAAAAAGTGTATCGTATTCCTTGAGTGTTTTGGAAACCATCACAACCCTCCCACCAGTAAGGAAGAAACGCGTGTAGTTCGTCTCGGACTCACAGCGGATAATATCTTTCACAGCTACCAAATAAACGGTTTCCGAATCTTTGAGAATAATCTTTTGATCAGAAGTATGCTCACGATTGTTTTGCACCAGATTAGCGACCTTGATCTGTTGCTCATTTCCATCCACCATTTCTTCAGCTTTTTTTAGCGCTGACACTAAATCCGTTGGGTCAACTGGCTTCAGAACATAATCGATAGCACTAATTTTAAACGCTCTGATCGCGTATGCATCATGCCCCGTAACAAAAATCACTTTAAAATCTAGTTGTCCATAAAAAGCGAGTAAGTCGAAGCCTGTACCATCCTTCATCTCCACGTCCAGCAGCACCAAATCAGGCTTGTGTTCTCTGATGCATGCCACACCTGCTTTCACACCATCTGCTTCGGCAATCACCTGGCTATGTGGTGAGTAAATAGACAGCATGGTCTTGAGGTTCTCTCTTATAATAGAATCGTCATCGACAAGTACAATGCGCATACCGTTCATACAGAATCAAAGATAACTGTATGGAACCTTCAATTCTACTTTTGTTCCATGAACTTCGCCATTTTCACTTACAATATTCCCCCACACCAGTTCAATTTTCTTCTTCAGTGATTTATTGAGCAAGGCCATGCGCTCCTGTATAATCGTCGTTGACAACGAGGTGTGTTCCTTTCGCTCTTGCTTCTGCGGAAGCAGACCATTTCCGTTGTCTGTAATTTCAATAGCAATATAATCTCCGACTTTTATGAGTTTCAACCTGATCATGCCCACACCTTTGGCATTGCTGATCCCATGCTCAATAGCATTTTCAATAAAGGGCTGCACAAACATAGGAGGAATGGCATCTGTCGCCCGATCAATGTTTTCACTCACTTCAATCGTGTAGTCAAACGATTCATTCATCCTTACCCGGTGAATATCCAGATAATTGGTGAGCATTTGTATTTCATCTTCCACCAGGATGAATTCCTTACGCGAATTTTCCAATATCTCGCGCATAAGTTTGGCGAATTTTGCGAGATGGATCGCGGCTCTATCAGCTTGATTTTTTAACATGAAATTTTGTATCGCCATCAACGCATTGGATATAAAATGCGGGTTAAGTTGCGAACGAAGGAAACGTTGCTCCAGGGCTATCTGTTTTTGATTGTTCTCTAACGAACGTTGCCGGTAAATAAAATAAATAAATCCTGCTATGAGCACAATCACACTAAGTCCGATAAGTATGGTTTGATTCTTTTGTTTGATTTCTAAATCCTTAATAGAGGCCAGCTGGGAAAGCGAGGCTATTTCCAATTCCTTCTTTTCGGTTTCATATTTTGTCTGTAATTCTTCAATGATCTTCACCTTGCTTTCTGAGAAGATTGAATCAACCATGACATAATGCAATTTCAGGTACGTATTTGCTTTATTGAATTGATTAAGCTTTTCGTAGAAGGTATACTGATTTAAATAGGCATCCTTCAATAACCTGAAATTTCCTAACTCCTCATAGATATGAATTGACTTTTCATTATTACGAATTGCGTTCTTAAAATCATGTAGTCCTTCATAACTTTTGGCCAACGCGAAATATGAGGCTCCGACATTGGACATCTGCTTATGCTGCTCAGCATACACCAACGTCTTGTTTAAATACTGTATAGCCAATGGATAATTTTTAAGGCTATTGTACAAATTTCCTAAACTTCCCTCGGCAATGGCTACTCCGGTTGCAAAATTGGCCTTTTCCGAAATTTGCCTGGCTTGTATATAGTATTCTTCGGCACGTTTAAAATCATTTAACTGTTCATACGTTTTAGCCACGTAAAAATATAATCCCGCCTTGTCTGAACTCGGTGCATTGCCTTTTACCAATTCAATATTCTGCAAATGAATTTCCAGGGCTTTATCATACTTTCCGGTTGCACTATAAATTCTGGCCAGGTTGCTGTTCGTGCTGCGAAGATTATGATCATCGTGTATAGCCTTCAATGTCTCCTTGGCTCGCAAGGCATACTGCAAACCCTGGTCATAGTCACCTTTCACAATGGCATACTGACTTAATGCATTAAGAGCGGCACCAATACCCCGGTCATATTTCAACTCCTCAGAAATTCGCAGTGCCTCGTTGAGCATGGGGGGATTCTTACTGATGTCTCCTGTAATATGGTGCCTTGCCAGATTTATCAGTAAGTGAACACGTAGCGTATCTTTTGTTTGATGATTGTCCACGAGCTTTGTAAGGCTATCCAACTCTACGTCCTGAGCATTGGACATAACACGTAAAACCATCATCACGATAAAAAGTAATGTAGCTTTCATTCGTTACTTGATCATCGTGTTCGGGCTCTCCAGGTGCTTTTTACCCTGGTAAACAAAATTAAATGTAACGTAGACTTGAAACAGGCAACGTAAGGGTATCAGAATAGTTCGCTGGGTCATGTTCTGTTGAGAAATTTTCATCAAAGTAGTGATAAACAACCCATGCGTTGTCCATTTGCCATTATTTTTCGCAAGTGTTTAGCAATAAGGATTTTCCGCATTTCTTAGAATTTCCACTGAGTAATGATACAACTCGTGTTAAGTTATTAACCAATGTTATAAATACTTGAAACTCAATCAACTGAGAAATTGAACATTCCCCTGTTGCAAGAGAATAAGAAAAACCGGGCGGTTGATTTACCGGCGATGCTACAGCCGTTGCCACTGCTATAATTCATTTCTTTTTATGCCGATTGTATGCTAACTATCAGAAATTAGAAATCCGAAATTTCTACCCTAACCCACGCCCATGAACAATTTTATCAAATCCGCCATACGGCACTTGCTGAACAACAAGGTCCATGCTTTGATCAACCTGTTCGGATTAAGCCTGGGGCTAACGGTGAGCATCTTCATTTATCTCTTCGTTCAGGATGAGTTAGCTTACGATAAATCCATACCCGGGTACGAAAATGTTTTCCGCGTGCATGCCGATGATTCTGACGAACAACAAAAACCGTGGGCTACCACCGAAGGATATCTTGTGCCAACACTCTCGGCCATGTATCCTGAAATAAAAGCTGCAACACGCATGCTTCCTGTGAACGGCGATGTTTTGCTGAAGTCTGACTCAATTCAATTTGCAGAAAGCAATACGTGGGCGGTTGATACAACTTTCTTTCAGGTATTCCCTCTGCCCTTTCTGTATGGTGACCACGCAACGGCATTGAATGGCCCGGGCAGCATGGTGGTTTCAAAATCCGTCGCACGTAAGTTTTTCGGAGACATGAACCCGATAGGAAAAATTCTTACCTCCGACCGCGGTACCTATCACATCACCGGTGTGATGAATGACATGCCGTCAACCAGTCATTTTCGTGCAAGCGTAATCATTTCACTCAAACAGCTGCGGCCGGATATTGATGAAGCGCGCGGACGATCAATTGTATACTCTTATGTAAGACTCCGTACTGGCGAAGGTGAATCGTTTGCCGGCAAGATCAAAAGGGATTCTCCCAAGATCACAGGTGAAGAGATCTCCGCTAACCCGGATGATGATCACCTTGTTATCAAGGCCATGCCCCTCTCCGACATTCATTTAACAAGCCATCGTGAAAAAGAAATTCAGGCCAACGGCAATCAGCAGGTGGTGACGATCTTTATCGGAGCGGCTATTCTCATCCTGCTCATCGCGTCCATCAACTATATCAATCTCTCCAATGCGCTGGCAGCCAAACGTGCAAAAGAAATTGCTGTTCGCAAAACGATTGGTGCCACACGAGCCGGCCTGTTTGGAAAATTTCTGCTGGAGTCGTACCTGTTCGGGTTTGCAGCATTTCTGATCAGCTTTGGTACGGTAGCGTTTACGATGCCCTGGTTTAATGCCCTTGCCGGTAAAGATCTTTCGCTGCAAATTCTTATTCAACCCGAATTTTTGGTGATGGTGATCCTGGGATGGATCGTGCTGGGATTTTTATCGGGATTGTATCCGGCAACCTTGCTGTCTTCTTTTAATCCGGTGCAGGCTTTGAAATCCGGATTCAACGAAAAGTCGGGAAGAACGTCGCAGTACCTCAGGCGTGTGTTCATCATGTTCCAGTTTACCGTTTCCGCCCTGATGATCGTCTGTACTCTTACGATCCAGCGGCAAATGAATTTTATCAATGACCTGGACATCGGTTTCAAAAAGGAAAATGTTATTGTGTTAACCGTAACCGGAGATGCCTTCGAAAAACTGCAACCGATAAGGCAAGAGCTTGAAAAGCGAAGTGATGTTACGTCTACGTCCGGCATGTCGGTTGTGCCGGGCAAACGCATTCAGTTTTTGAGTGTGCGCATACCCGATCTTGCCGGAACACAGTCTGATATTACGGAAGAGGACGGATCGACTTCCATGCGTGTTCTCGCGGTGGATCACGATGTAGTGAAAACCCTGGGACTGCAGATCAAAGAAGGGCGTGATTTTTCTGCTGTGGGCGAAGCTGACAGTGCGCATGCCTTTATTTTAAATGAAGCTGCTGTGAAAGCGTTTCATTTAAAAGACCCCATTGGAAAACCATTCGAATACACATTCGACCTGGAGGTGCCCAAGAAAGGTGAGATCATCGCTGTGGTGAAAGATTTTAATTTCGCTTCCATTCATAGCGAGGTTGAACCGCTGATGATTCACATCCTCCCCTGGTATTCGGTGCTATGTGTGCGCGTGCAAACCGATAACGTCACAGAAACATTGTCAGGCATTGAATCCACCTGGAAAAATATTTCTTCAGCACCTTTCAATTATTCCTTTCTCGATGAAACCTATGATTCGCTTTATAAAGCTGACCAGGCTACGGGCAAAATTGTTTCGTACTTCACCATACTGGCCATTGTCATTGCCTGCCTCGGACTGTTTGGCGTGGTTTCATTTTTCGCGCGTCAGCGGGTGAAAGAAGTTGGCGTGCGAAAGATCTTTGGTGCTTCCAACGGTTCATTGCTGACACATCTTTCGAAAGAATATGTCGTGATGGTCGTGGTTGGAAATCTTCTGGCTGTCTACCCTGCCTGGTACCTCGTGAATCAATGGCTTACGCAGTTTGCATACCGCATTACATTTTCGCCGGTAGTATTTTTAATTACACTGGCCGGCAGCGCGGCGCTTGCTTTTGGTTCGATGATCTATGTTCTGTTGAAAGTAACGAATGCCAATCCTGCCGTGGTGCTCAAGAATGAATAATAAGAAGCAACACTTTATATCCTCGAAAGAAAGAATTCCTGTAGCCGCTAGATTGTTTCTTCGCTTCTCTCTTTGATGATATGAAGAATATTGTTTTGAATATCTTTCATAATCCACTTTCCCCAAATGCTGGCATAAAAGTTAAACGTCGTTGAGAGTTTAAATTCACTGTAAAGGTGAACCCTGAACTTTTGATCACCCAGTTTCTCCAATTCATACGTGCCTTCCAGCACATCAAAATAGTCTCCGCCGATGAGAATGTGTTCATCAAATGTTGTTGACGGAATCTCCTGCGTATTTGCCTTGATGCTGAACTTCATAAGTTTCTGATCCTCATAGGTAAGAACGGTTTCATTAAACACAAGTCCTCCCGAAAAGATCGCTTCCCGGTGCGCTCCCACTCCTTCGTAGTTCAATTCGGCCCGAATGGGTCTGGGAATACCCAGTATTTTCGTCAACCCTGAGTCATCCTCAGATTCTTTTATCTCGCGAACACGTGTGATGTTGCTCCAGATTTTTTGACGGGGTGCTTCAATATCAATGGATGTGTCGGCAATGTAGAATCCCGGGATCGCTCCTATCATTTGTTCGATTGGCCCAAGTACAAAAGGCAGAAGAACGGCCAGTGTTACATGAAGATTGCCTGACCGTTTTGACTTGCGTATTCTGAAGTAACGCGCAGTTAAGCCACCCAAACTTGCAAAAATTAAGAAGATAGGAAAGATCATAATCCAGCATGCCATGCCCTCAACTTCCAAAAAGAGGGTAACCACAAGAAATATAGTAATTGGAACCCAGGGAAAGGCAAGACTGTATCTGCGACTTTGATAATGATCACCGTCCGAAAAATAAATCGTCGTTACTCCAATGATGTAAGGGGTTATCACCAAAAATGTAAGACTCATTACCGTGTACAGTTCACTCCAATCTGAGACGAACAATGCACGAATAACGAATGCAGCAGCAACGGGTATGGCAACAACGATGAACTGACGAAGGAAATTATTTTTCATGATCGCACATGTAAGTTATTTAAAAGAAAAACGCTATTTCATTTCTGATCGGATTTAATACCTGCCCGATAAAGGCAGTATGGAACAACAATGGCAACGGCACGATGATCCAGCCTGCTACCCAGGTTCGTGCGATAAATTTGTGCTTTAGAATTTTTTTAATGAAGGTTGACTCACCTTCCACGACCATAACTCCGGCATGAATCACGAAGTATAAAAATGGCAAACCATATCCGGACCTGACCGGAACTGAAATGGCGATCTCGTGCAATAAACCAGAGAAAAGAAACGCTGCGATCATGGAGAACTTCGTTGAATGTTTTTCTTTTAATGGTCTGAATATGATCAGCGTTGTCATTTCGGAAAAAGCAATGTTCCAACGCTTTCCCCAAAATTCTCTTATTGACATGGATTTGTAAGGTGATCGAAATAGCTCTCGTACATTTACACCGAGTATTCTCCAGAAAGCCGTACATAAATTCAGTATTCCAAAGTGCAGAACGAGACTAATACCAAGCAATGTAAGTATACCCGCCAAAGAATGAAGAAAGCTATACTCAATGGTTATGGAGATGTGCAGAACAGCGATACCCAGGACAATAGCCCAGGCTCCTTTCATGAAAATCTTCCCGGAAGGTAACGGAGTTGACGGCAATGTTTCGAACGACATCGGCTGCATGCCAAACCATCCTATGGCAAACGCAGTCCATTGAATAAAATTTAAACGGGGCGTTCCAACATACGTCTCGTTAAAGACAACAACCTTCACTGACAATAGCAGCAATGAAACAATAATGATCATGCGGATCACCGGAGTTTGATTTAAACTGAACTGCACCGCAGCAAAAGTTGTAATCGCCACCAACATCCACGCCAATCTTCTCGACAATGATTTGCTTTTAATTACCGGTAGAAAGTACCCGACAGTTAACAGGAAAAAAAACCAGCATAAAATTACAACGGTACTACTCATAAAATAAAGCGATCAGGTGGATCACGGTGAACAATATGAAAAGCAATACCACGACAATTTCTCCAAGCACATAGATAGCACCCTGAGGAGCATGTGATCTGTCAAAATAAAAAAATTGAATGCCGATCCGTATCATCCAGTATCCGCTGATCATTGCATTAATGCATGTTGCGAGAATCGAGCCACCCAACAATTCGTCTGTCGCTAGCAAACACATCAATCCAAAACACATGTTGATCATCAGGATGTAGGCCGCGTACGTCCAGAACATTTGCCTGATCAACGGCTGCAGATCCTTCAAATGTCGTTTCCATTCCAACGCCGTAGGAACGAGTAAGCTTCCTATACTGAGTGCAATATGACCCGCACCACTCACCAGAATCAGATCCCGCATGATGTTTAAGTTCATGAACCTTATGATTGCAATAAATTATCGACTGCATCTTCGATGGTATCAAATTTAAATGCATAGCCAACCTCAGAAAGTCTTTTTGACACCACCCTCCTGCTCTTTACGATTAACTCTGGTTCGGTACGAATCAATACCGCCCCAAACTTCAGCAACCATATAGGCATTGGAATGCCAAACGGAATTCCAACAGCATTGCGTATCGCTTTCATGATTTGATCATTGGGCACTGGATTTGGGGCAGCCAGGTTATAAACACCCTGCATGGTTTCATGTTCTGTGATGAAGTCTATGATGGATACAAAGTCATTTTCATGCAACCAACTGAAGTATTGATTGCCTGGTCCCTGTGGTCCGCCCATGCCTAACCTCGCCAGCATTTTCAAGGGTTGAAGTGCTCCACCCTCTCTTCCCAACACGATGGATGTGCGTAGGATAACCTTGCGCGTTGATGGTAAATCAAAGCTGTTAAATACCTGCTCCCACTTTTGACACACATCAACAGAAAAACCAGTTCCGATCTCACCCGTATATTCATCCATCGCTTTGTCCAATGAGTGACGATAAATGGTTGCGGACGCTGAGTTAATCCAAAGTTTAGGTGGATGTACGCATTTTTCTACTGCCTGGCCAAGTGCAGCAGTCGATTCAAGCCTGGTGGAATAAATGAGGGCTTTATTTTTCTCATTGTACCGGCAGTCCACAGATTTACCGTTTAGGTTAATCACGACATCACAGTCTTCAAGAGTCGTTGTCCATGTCCCTAATGTTTTTGCATCCCAGTGTATATACTTTACATTTCCGGACTGCGAAGATTCTCCACGGGTAAGTATTACAATTTCATCTACAGTATTTCTATAATGATCCACGAGACAATTTCCCAGGAAACCTGAACCTCCTGCAATGACAACTTTTTTCATAACCTGTATTTTTACGTTGTTCGAAATAGAAATTCGATGACAGTGATTAAGCTACGGCTTGTGCCCTGCTACGGAGTTTAAAAAACACGAAGAGATTAAAGAAATGCATACCCCCGAGAATCAGAATGATTGCACCAATTTTTAAACTCAGCTTTTCTATGACTACCTGGGCAGAATTAATCTCACCAAAAATCTGAAGCGTGTACACTGCGTAGCCAATATTAATCAAATAGAAACCGACTACAAGCAGTTGATTCACGCTGTCAGCAAGGGCTTCATTTCCATGAAAAATATCAACCAGAAAGACCCGTCCATTTGTGAAGAGCGTTTTGGCAACCCAAACAGTGAGCGCAACGGTGAGCGGCAGGTAGATCGCGTAGGTTAAAATGAAGTAGTTCATAAAATTTGAGTTTTAAGGTTAAAAAAAATAATATTTCAAAAGTTTCAATAAATACTGAAAGTATATGATAGATAAAAAAGGATTATAATTTCATCAACAATTTATAAAACCAGGTCTGATCAGACTTTGTAAACTTGTCGATCATGCCATCCACTTTATAGGTAAAATCGAACAGGTCACCGGTTACTTTCTTAAACTCGGTAATGGACTTCTTGTCTGTTCCCGAAACACTTTTCACTTCTTCCAGAACGTTCAGGATAGGTTCGATTTCCCGGCGCCTGCGTTCCTTGGATACTTGTTTCGCCAAATCCCACACATCTTTGCCAGTCGAAAAGAACTCCTTCCTCTCTCCTACTTTATGTTCTTTCTTCACAATACCCCAATCCATCAACGCTCGAAGATTCATATTTACATTTCCTCGCGACATCTGCAGATCAGCCATAATATCCTCCGCCGATAGAGGTTCTGTTGCAAGCAAAAGCAACGCATGGATCTGGGCCATGGCTTTATTGATGCCCCAGCTTGATCCTAATGTGCCCCACGCCTGAATGAACTTGTGCTTTGCTTCGTTGTATTCCATGGTTCAAATGTATTCAAGTATTTCAAACTTTCAAATAGTTCTGAAAGTTTATTTTAGTCAAAGATTAAAAAGATCACAGCAAAATAATAGAATGCCTTAAGACGAATAAATCAGCAACCTACTTAACCAATTCTTGATTCCGAATGCAAATCGTATGCGGCAACCAGCGATTCACGGCTGGTTGATGTTTTATACTTTTCATACTGACCGATCTCAGCCTGCTGAAGTGACAATGAAACCCTTGTGGAATTGTCTGTCCGCGTCAGCTTTCGTCCATCTTCAACTTCAGTAATTTTTTTATTCTGTTCTCAGTGATTTCGTAGGGTTTTCCCTGGCTGCTCTAAATGACATAACACTAATGGTGAGCCAGGCAACGGTCAGCACTGCCCCACCCGCGATCACAAACCTAAACGGATTGATCACCGCCTGCAAGGTGAAGTTCTGCTCCCACTGATTAATCAGGTACCACGTGCACGGTGTGGCTATTACTAATGCGATCGCAATAAGCCACAGGAACTCCTGCGCTATCAGCATCACCACGCTGGATACCGATGCACCAAGAACTTTGCGCACACCAATCTCTTTGGTTCTTCGCTCCACAACAAACGATGTCAGTCCCAGCAAACCGAGACAACCGATAAAAATCGCCAGACCGGTAAACACACCGGTGATCTTACTCAGCTGTTGATCGGCCTTGTACTGCCTGTCAAAGTCTACATCCAGAAACGAGTAATTAAAAGGAACGAACGGAACGATCTCGCTCCATTTCTGATGAACCTGTTCCACCGTGGCCGAAATATTTTCTTTGTCAATTCGTACGGAAAGCATATTGGCATAATCGGTCATTGCAAGCATCAAAGGTTCGACCTGGGCATGAAGGGACTGATAATGAAAATCTTTGATGACACCGATGATCTTTCCGGGAATTCTACGTTCTACTTTTTTTCCGATGGCATCTTCAGGCGTCCAGCCAAAATCTTTCACGGCCGTTTCGTTTATGAGATATGCCGTGGTATCATCAGCCTGTACCTGCCGACTAAAATTGCGCCCGGCTATGAGTTTAATGTCGTAGGTGCTCAGAAAATCATGATCGACAAAGATGTAGTTGATGTTGGTGGGTGAAATTTTCCCGTCTTTCATTTCAATGCCGGTGAATTGATTGCTTGTATTTTGACCCGGCACACCCGAAGATCCTGTCAACGCCTGCACACCCACTATTTTTTTAAGTTCATTTTTTACTGCATCAAGACGTCTCACAATTAACGTGTCGCCATTGGTGGGCAGCAGTAATACGGCATCCTTATTAAATCCAAGATCCTGCTGCCGGATGAGTGTGAGCTGATCATACACCAGCAGTGTTCCCGCCACCAGCATGATGGAGATCATGAATTGCAAACCGACAAGGACTTTTCTAAAACTGTTATGACTATAAATACCTTTTACTGCCGGGCGGAACATCTGCAGTGGCTGAAAGCCCGAGATGATGAGCGCCGGATAACTGCCGCCCAGTACTCCAATAAACATGACGAGTGCGATTCCTGAAAGAATAATGATCCATGCCGGCGGAAGCGTTGTGAAATCAAGAGGTGATTCAACGAGGGTGCGAAAGCCAGGAAGTGCACCCCACACCATTGCCGTTGCCAGGAGGCCCGCGAGAAATGAAATAATGATTGATTCACCCAGAAACTGGGCGATCAACATGCGTCTGACGGCACCCAGAACTTTACGCATCCCCACCTCTTTCATTCTCTTTGAGGCACGGGCCGTAGCCAGGTTGATGTAGTTGAAGCAGGCAATCAGAAGAATAAAAACTGCAATGATGGAGAGAATATAGATGTTGTTCATGCTTCCGCGCGTTCCATTTTCCCACGAGCGCTGTGGACTCATGTATATTTCCGTAAGCGGCTGCAAGGGAAGATTTTCATAGTACATATCCCCCTTTCCTATATTTCGCTTGATGAAGTCAGGCATCTTAGCGCGAAGATCTTCCACCGACTTCCCTTCGCGCAACAGAATGTACGTGTGAAATCCATTCCAGAACCATCCCGAGTCTTCACCCTCGTGATTGTTTTTGCTCCACGTGCTGAAGGAGATCAGGCTGCCGAACTTGAAATGTGAATTCTCAGGCACATCTTTCACTACCCCGGTGACGGTGAAGTTGTCGTAATCCATTTTCATCTGCTGGCCTACAGGATCTTCATCACCGAAATATCGTTTCGCCACTGATTCGGTCAGAACAATGGAGTACGGTTCACGCAGCGCAGTCTTCCTATCCCCTTTGATGAGATCGAAACTGAATACATCAAACACGGTGCTATCAACAATAAAGGTATCGTTTTCAAACGCAGTGATGTTACCACGCTGTCCTACCTTGTTCCAATTCTGAAACCGCACATAGCTTTCAATTTCCGGAAAGTCCTTCAACAAGTGCGGCCCCATGGGCGGAGAGCTCACGGATTGAAACAGGATTTCATTTTCTGTGCGAATGTCTTCCACGATGCGGAAGATACGGTCGGCTTTCTGGTGATACCGGTCAAAGCTTAGTTCATGATGCACATACAGTGCAATGAGACTGAATGTGGCCAGACCCACCGCGAGGCCGGCGATGTTGATGGCGGAGAAACCCTTGTTGCGCATCAGTGAACGTACAGAAGTGATAAAGTAATTTTTAAACATAGACGTGTGGGTATAAGATGTTGATGTACCGGTTTTTCTGATGATGCCCGGGCGAAACAGCCGCAGGGTATTGATGGCAAACTTCACGTTAGCTCTCGTTGTTTTTCCAGTCTCGATGTCACGCTCGAACAGTTCGGTGAGATCACCTTCAATGTCTTCAGCCACGGCAGGATCGCAGAACCACCGGAAGAACCGGAGAAATAGTGAAGGTGGTTGCGCGTTTTGCTTCATTGTTTTGGAAATGCAAGGCGTGGAATGGATTTGAACAGATCGCTGCGCTGCTCCTGGGTTTCACGCAGCACGCGTGATCCGAGATTTGTGAGACTGAAAAACCTCTTTCGCTTACCCCCTCTCACTTTGGTAGCTTCACCGAATTCGGAAGTCAGGTACCCTTTGTCTTCCAGGCGCCGCAATACAGTTTGCAATGCCCCAATGCTTACTTTACGTTCAAGCCGCGTTTCCATTTCATCGATGATGGCGATGCCATAGGCCTCTTTGTATAGAATACCCACTGTAAGCATTACGATTTCTTCAAATTCTCCGAGTTGATGCCTTCCCACGTCATGTATATTTTACTTAAATGTAGTTATTATACTTCATGAATTGCAAAGGGTTACAGAAATCGCGATAAAATTTCATCCTAAAAAATAGTTCATGCTATTCTATTTGCCATTTAGTCTGCAGTAGCAAAGCAGTAAGTATTTGATTTCTATGGATTTGTCGCATCAAAATTGATATCTCTGTTTGCCACTTTAACTCAGCGGTAACAACCTCTTCTGATCTAAAAAATTCGACCGTAGTATTTTTAATTACAATGGCCGGCAGCGCTGCGCTTGCTTTCGGTTCGATGATCTATGTGCTGCTGAAAGTAACGAATGCCAATCCTGCCGTGGTGCTCAAGAATGAATAGTGACGCAACCTTACGACGAAATAAATCAACACCACACTTAACCAATTCTTGATTCCGAATACAAATCGTATGCGGCAACCAGCGATTCACGGCTGGTTGATGTTTTATACTTTTCATACTGACTGATCTCGTCCCGGTGCTGTGCATATACAGGGCGATACGCTGCATCGTATTCGTCCCAAATGATCAGCAAATAACTGTACGCGATTTTATTTGATCTTCCCTCTTCAAGCCATTGACTGAAAGTTTCTTCTTCCAGTACTTTTGGAAAATCCGGTCCGTTGAACATGGCTCACTATTTTAATCCAAAGGTTTTATTAATTCACTGTAAACTTTTTTCGCATCCACAGACACCAGCTCTTCTTCCGGGTAACGCAGTGCCGTGAGCTTTCCGCCGAAAACACAAGCCGTATCGATGTTGATTGTATTGTTCACCCACACCGGCTCAAGGCGCGGCGTATGCCCATAAACAACTTTGGCTTTGCCGTGATAATCTGCAGCCCAATCGAGCCGGATAGGAAATCCGTATTCATCCGTTTTTCCGGTTGTTGCACCAAAGAGTGTGAAGGATCGTACAGCGCCTGTATCTTTTCCATGGAATTCTTCTTTCAGTCCCGCGTGCGCCACAACCAGTTTGCCATCATCAAAAATATAATGACTTGAACGGTTGTTAAGAAACGCGCGCACCTCATCGACAAACGCACCGCTCTCTCCTTTCAGTTGTTCAGCGGTCAACGCGAGCCCGTGTTTTAATTCATGCACTTTACCATGCAAATATTTCCACAATTTCATGTCATGATTACCGGCCACGCAGTATGCTGTTCCTCGTGATACCATATTCATAACAAGTTTTAAAACGGAAGGAGAATCGGGACCGCGGTCTGTGAGGTCTCCCAAAAAAATAACCGTCCTGCCTGCCGGATGCTTCACGCTCCACTCCTTCCAGTTATCCGAAGTCTGATCTATGCTGTATCCAAGTTTTACGAGCAATTCCGTTAGCTCATGAAAGCAACCGTGTATGTCACCAATAATATCAAACGGGCCGGATGTATTTCTTTTATCAATATCATCACCCCGCATGTTGAGTCTGGTCCTGTTATTTGTTTTTTGTTGAGCTGTATCTACCATCTGATATTCAAAGCAAATGTACACGTGCAATATTCTAAAAGAAAAATGAATCCCGACTGATGATTTATCAATTAATCACGCTGGTCTCCTGATTATAAAAATCCCTGAGTATCGGAGCAAGTTCCTTTTCATCTACAGAATGATCCTGATCTTCAACCGTACGGCGTTGTGCATTGGGAATTTTTTTAGCAAGCTTGTCGGCTGTAGCGCGCATAAACGGCATGGATTCTAAACTCTTACCCCCATCCATCACCAGTGTGTTTGCCTTTATTGCAGCTACCCGCCTCACAGGTATTGAACGATTTTCACCAACCACCGCGACATCGCCGGCAAGTGTGGGTGCCAGCGCTTTCATCGCCGACCACCCGGGTGAGGCCTTCATACCAAGTATGGCAACATCGGGCACACCAACAAACTTCATGTGATACTCCACCGCATCAGCACGACGATCTTCAGCAATGAGCTTCTTCAATTCAGATCTATACACTTTCCATTTTTCGGCAGCACCCTCCGCCTCATCATACGGCGCTTCGTAGATGGCCAGCTTTTTCACTTTGTCGCCAAGCGCTGCAGCTGCTTGCAGTGCGAGGCATGCACCGGAAGAAATGCCATACACATACGCTGAACCACCGGCTTCATCAATAAGGACGTCGATGTCTTCAACTTCCCGCTGAACGGCATAAGGTTTCGTGTCGCCACTATCGCCGCGACCACGCCGGTCGTAATTGTATACGGTAAAGTCAGATGATAAAGCCTTCGCGAGTTTGGCGTGATCGGAACGGGAGGCCAATGCTCCAACGACTAAAATAACCGCAGGCCCGTTTCCCGTTTTTTCATAGGCTATTTTTGTTCCGTCGTTTGACGTTGTTGTTTGCATGTTGTTCGCCTTTCGATTCCAACCAAATCGATTACGGAAATAAGTAATCACACCCACAATCGCGATAAGTGTTGCGATCGGAACAAGTTTAGGAGTCTTCATACATTTCGAAATTAAAAATCAGAAATTAGAATTCATTATTCAGCAATAACCGCCGTTGCACTGATCTCCATCAGGTAGTCGGGATTGGCAAGTCCGGCAACGAATGCCATGGAGATGATCGGCGGACTTTTCATTCCGGTCATCGCCTGCTGAAACACTTTGTATGCAGGTTCCAACGGCTGACCCTGCACCACATACACGTTCCATTGTATAACATTTTCCAGTGAGGCCCCGCCTGCTGCCAAAGCAGTTTCCAGATTTTTAAGAGTCTGTCGGGCCTGAGCTTCCATGTCGCCCTTCCCAACAACAGCACCTGCTGAATCGACTGCGTTCTGACCGCCAACGTAGATCGTTTTAGCTGTTCCATCGATGCTTACGGCTTGTGAGAACGCGGGGTTTCTGTGCATCCCTTCCGGATTAAGAAATATAACTTTGCCCTCACGTTTTGCAGAGGTTCCCTCCTGCCTGATATCTGTATTGCAGCTGCTGCAGAATATCAATGCTGCACATGCTGCTGTGATCATTTTATTCATATGATTCATCGTAACAGTTTGTTAAATCTTATCCTTAGTAAGTAAAACAGGTGCATGGGTCGTGCCATTTGCTGAATAGAGGCAACTGTTGATAAAAAAATTGCTTTCAGATCGCAGAACACCATTTTTGCTGGGATTGCAACATGTGCACCTCATGCCCCGTTGTCCAGATATCTCCCCTATTTAACCGGAGTACAAAAAAAACCGCCGAAGCGGGACTCATTTCATTTGTAAAATGATTGCAAGTGATTTATAAAAAGAGTGCAATGAAAAGTTTTTACGAGTCGAAGCCATCGCATATTGCCGCTTCCAATACATCCATGTCTATATCATTTAAGGTCTTGAACTTAATGCAATAGCCTGTCACACTCGCTTTGCCTAATTTTTTTTCATAGGTGCGGGTTAAATATGTCTTATCATCGATACCCATGATATACACAGAGATTCCGGTTGTGTTTGCACTGATGCCGATTTGATAGAACTCCCGGGTTTCTCCGCCAGCATATTTTATCGTCTGAAGTCCATATCCTATGTTAGGATTTGAAACAGTTTTGTTTTTACTGTCTTTACCATCAAGGAACCATAATTTACACTCCGGCATTACTTTCAGAATGCGGCTGTGCAAGGCTTGCATGTCGCTGCGTTTTGGTTCAGGCTGACTGGCAATATATTTTTTGATTTGATCTGGTACGTTCATAAGCCTTGACTTTCTCAAAATTACGCTTCGACTACATGGAAGGGTCGTGTTAAAAACGACAATTTATCAGGGCATTTGCGACAAAATTATGATTGACGAATGTTAAAAACGGCTGCTAGGGGTTTGCCGTTCGCGTGTCAGTACATACTCTCTAGCTATGCATCGAGCAAATATTTCTGACACTTAATAAATTTAACTATTTCATTGATATTCAACATTTTAATACATAACTATTCGACCCGAAAAATAGGTTCTGAGCTACTTTCTCCCCTGCCACCATTTGGAAAATTGAAAACAATTCATCACAATTGCACCGTATTAGTTAAGTAATACAGTAAATCAGGTATCATGATATCAATCAAAGACCTAAAATTCAATTTTTCCAAAAAACAGCCGCCACTTTTTGAGGAGCTGAATTGCGAACTTCCCCCTGGAAGCATTGTGGGGCTGTTGGGAAAGAATGGTGCTGGGAAAACAACGTTGTTAAAACTAATGATCGGATTGCTGCGGCCTACTGCGGGATCCGTGCACATTATGGGCCAGCAACCGAGTGATCGCCAACCCTCCCTCCTGCAGGATATCTATTTCCTGCCTGAAGAATTTCATCAGCCGAGTGTCTCCATCAGAAGCTATGTGAAAGCAAATTCGGGATTTTATCCGCGCTTTGATGCAGCGCTTCTCAACAGGCTGATCATCGACTTTGAATTGCCCGAAAACAAAAAACTCAGCCAGCTTTCCTACGGACAGAAAAAGAAATTCCTCATCTCGTTTGCCCTATCGACAAAATGCCGGCTCCTCGTTTTGGATGAACCCACCAACGGTCTCGACATACCTTCGAAAGCAATTTTCAGAAAGGTGATGGCTGGTTCGCTGGATGAAGACCAGCTCGTGATCATATCGACCCACCAGGTACGGGATGTCGAGAACCTGATCGATCGGGTGCTGATGCTGGAGAAAGGAAAATTTATCATGCAGAAGGATCTTCATGAGATCTCATCGAAACTTCATTTTGCCACTGCGACGTCACCGGACGGAGAAAATATTTTATATCACGAGATGGTGCCTGGCGGATACAAAGTGATCAGGCCACACACCGGTGGGAATTCTTCTGTCGACATTGAATTGTTGTTCAATGCCATTTCAAGCAACACCGAAAAAATGAGAGAGTATGTCAACTAATATATTCAGCGCAAAACGATTTTCATTGCTGTTCAGACAGCACATAATACACAATGGGCAGTTTCTTTTGTTTTCGACCGGCGCGTATGTAGGTGTCGTCTTCATCGTATTGTCCGTTTTGCAAATGTCCGAAAATCTCCGGCCTCACAATGTGGGTCACTTCCAGGATTTACTTGCTGTGGTCTTCATAGGGTTTGGAATTCTGTATGTTGGTCACGCCTTTCCTGCATTCCGGTCAAAGGAAAGCACGATAAGCTACCTGATGGTACCGGCCTCGGCATTGGAGAAATTTGTATTTGAGTTTGTCAGCCGGATCTGCATCGCCCTGGTAACACTACCGTTGTTATACTGGCTCACATTTAACATACAAGGATATTTCTTTGAAATATTTTCAGACGAAATTTTCAGACCCGTGGGCATACAGTACCTCGTGAAACTTGACGTACCCCCCGACCTTTCACTTGCTCTATATAGCATGATCGCAGGTGGGATATTGCTTGGCCTTTCGCTCGCCTTCACAGGAGCAGCGATGTTTACCAAACAGCCTCTGGTGAAATCGCTTTTTGCATTGGCCATGCTGGTGATTTTTTTTGTGGGGTACAGCTACCTCGTAGTCGTGCATCTTGGCGTGGGGGAATTCAATCCCCCCGATCACACCGTATTGGTTCCGATGAACGAAGATCAAGGGTTTAAGATGTTGACCGTTGCATTCTTTGCATCTGCGGGAGTCATGCTATTCGTGGCGTTCAGGAAACTAAAAGAGCGGGAGGTGTAATATGGAATTTCAGGAAGGCAAAAGCATTTTTCTGCAGATCGCAGATACCATCACCGAGAAGGTTGTGAACGGTGAATTTCCAGCGGGTGAAAAAATACCGTCGGTGAGAGAACTGGCGGCTACCATGGGTGTGAATCCCAATACAGTTATGCGCACATACAGTGAACTTCAGGCTATGAACATTATCGAAAATCAGAGAGGCATCGGGTATTTTGTAAATCCTGACGCGAAAAAAATCATTCTGAAAGACAAGAAGGAGGAATTCTTCAGTAAGGTTCTGCCGGAATTCCTACGGCAGGCTGCCATGATTGGCATCAGCGCCGGCGATTTAAAAAAACATTTGGAAACTCTGAACGGCACACACTATGAAGCTCAGTAATAAAATACTTTTAGGATTTTTGGGGATCATCTTCCTCTACCTTTCCGCCGCGTTCGCGGAGATCAGACTGACCGGCTCGCTGAACCGCTTTGTTGAAAGCAACGGTATTGCCGAAAAGACGGACCTTTCAGGTTTTACTTATCTCGTGATCGATAGCCTGGATGAAAATATCAGCGTGATCGGGTCCGACCGGTACGCATTAGAAGTACGCAGCACCTCCGGTAACGTGCTAAAGAAATTACCATACAACGTTTCTGGTGATACGCTCACGTTATCAGGTTTTACCTCAGGCGAGAACAACGTGAGTGTCAGGATCTCGGTGTTCGTTCCGGATACGCTTTTACAAGGAATTACGGTGAAGTCATCTACCGTTACCCTGAAAGGTCTTCGGAAGGATTTTTTTCACATCTCAGAAAACAATGCACGTATCGCTATGTCTGACAACAAAATCTCCAAAATTCAAATGAACCTTGTCAACCATTCTTTTTTGAATACGGACAGGACAGACATGGATACGGCATTGGTGACGATTGAAGAATCACAGGTCGACCTCGACGGTGTTGGGTTACTGGAAGGCTTGGTAAAAAATAATTCCACCCTCCAGGCGGACAGGATTCAGGAAATCCACATTAAGAAAGATACGGACAGCCGACTGTACCTGGCTCCCTAAATCATTAACAAATCCTGTAACAAAACCTCCAAAAAAAAGTCTTCTCAATAACGTACCCACCTATCCCCATGCCGGTATTCCAGTTCCCCAACCTGACGCGCAATGAATATTGAGATCACCGGACTCTCCAAGATCTACCCCAACGGCCATGCAGCCATCAAGAACATTGACCTTCAGATTGGAAGTGGCATGTTCGGACTGCTCGGACCAAACGGAGCCGGCAAGTCGAGCTTTATGCGAATTCTGGTGACTGTGCAAGAGGCAACTTCAGGCACGATCCTCATGGATGGCATGGACATCAACACACACCGGCATGAGATCAGAAAACTCGTCGGATATCTCCCGCAGGATTTTACGTTCTTTTCAAAACTAAAAACATGGGAGTTTCTCGATTACGCCGCACAACTCTCCACAACCCTCAAAAGAAAAGAGCGACTGGCGAAAGTTGACAAACTGCTGGATCAGGTAGGCTTACTTGATGTGCGCGACCGAATGGCGAACAAGCTTTCCGGCGGGATGAAACGGAGACTTGGAATAGCGCAGGCCCTCATCGGTGAACCCAGGTTACTTGTGATCGATGAACCTACAACGGGTCTTGATCCTGAAGAACGCATCCGCTTCAGGAACATTCTCTCCGATCTGAGTCAGAAGGATGTGACGATCATTCTCTCAACACACATTGTGGGTGACATCAGCAGCACATGTCACAACATGGCGATGCTCAATAAAGGAGAAGTAGCCTTCAAAGGTTCTCCGGAAGGAATGATCGGCCAGGTGCGCGGTCATGTATGGCAGATCATGTTAGAAGACGAAGAGTTCAATGTTTTAAAAGCAAAATACCCCGTGGTTTCAACGATCCCTGCTGACGGTAAATGGGAAGTACAACTCATTGCCAAAGACCAGCCGCATCCCGCAGCGAAAGTCGCCAATCCGAACCTGGAGCATGCTTACGTATATTTTATGGAAAATGAATTCGGTGTGTCACTGGTATGATGTCGGTAAGAAACATATTGACCATCTTATCCTACGAATCGAAAGTACTTTGGAGAAACTGGTTTTTCCGGATCGTCGCGCTTGCCGGTATTGGCTTTGTGACCATTTTCAATTTAGTGGAATTTTCTGAGCTCGATACACCCGACTGGCGCGTGCTTGCCAACGGCTGGGTTCTCCCCTATGCAAGCCTCATCATGATCAGCATACCGCAGGCTGCTGCGGTCATCTTTTTAGCAACGGGGCTGATCAAGAAAGATAAAAAACTGGACACCAACGAAGTTTTCTTTGTAAGGGCCATCAGCAATCTTGATTATGTGGTGGGAAAAGCGCTGGCATTGTTTAAACTTTTCTTCCTCTTAAATCTCGTTTTACTTTGCATTCCACTGATCGTCGGTCTCACCAACCCGTTTGCCACGATCAATCCGGTGGCGTTTTTCACCTACCTGTTTCTGACCTCCGTTCCAAGTATCGTGTTCACTACAGGCATTGCATTTCTGTTGGTAACCGTCATCAGAAACCAACCCATCTCGATCGTATTGCTTGTGGGCATTGCCGGCGTTCAGCTGATCTATTACTTCGACAAGTTTTCCAATATTCTGGATTTCACGTCGTTCCGGCTTACGATGCTGGCGTCGGAGATGTCGGGCTTCGTTGATATCGAATTCGTATTATGGCAACGTGCATTTTACTTTGTGACGGGTGTTGCGTTTCTGTTTGTCACTGCATTTCTTCTTGACCGGTTGTCAGGCCGCAAGGCAGCTCATCGTGCAACAGCGCTCATGGGTGTTGTGCTTCTTGGTGTCTCCTCTTTTATGATGGTAAATCTTTGGAACATGCGGCAGGCACCGATTGCTTCGCGGCAAGAGATGATCAATGTGAACGGCCGATGGGCAAGTACTCCTAACATTGAGATCACGTCACATGCGATCTCCCTCGAATGGGCAGGGAATGAGATCATCAGTACGTCGGACATGCTCGTACGCAACAACTCGGGAAAGCTGCTCGATACGATCTACTTTACATTGAACCCGGGTTTACAAGTTGACGAAGTATCAATGAGTGATAAACCGGTAGCGTTTACCCGGGAATTGCAAATACTATCTCTTGGCGAGGGCGTGCATATAGAACCTGGTGCGAACATGAACGTGCGGATAAAATATCATGGTCCGATCATGGAGTCGTTTGCACATCTCGACGTTGACCAGAAACGATATGAAAATGCAAGGGACTTCCTGGTGTTCTCCCTGCCCAAGAAGTATTCTTTTCTTGAAAGCGATTATGTATTGCTTACCCACGATGTACGTTGGTATCCCGACACCGAAATCGGCTTTAACCGAAAGGCAGCGGCGAAGCAAAGGCAATCCTTTATTGATTTCGAATTGAATGTGAAAGTTCCTTCAGGTAAAACGCCGATTTCACAGGGAGAGGTCGTGATCCGGGGTGATGTTCATCATTTCAAACCGGAGTACCCGTTGCCTGAAATTTCACTTGTCATCGGTGATTATCAGAAAAAGGAAATAACAGTAGATGGTGTTTCGTATTCGGTATTTCATTATCCCAAAAATGATTACTTCATGCGGCAACTCGATCAGCTTAAGGATACACTCAGCTACCTGATCACCGATGTTGCCAATGAATATGAAGATGCTCAAAAGATATCCTACCCGTTCAAACGACTACAATTTGTAGAAGTACCTCGCCCCTTCACCGCCTACAATAAGATTTACGAAAGCCATCAGGCATTTATCCAACCTGAAACTGTTTTCTGGCCAGAGGAAGGTGGCAGTATATGGGAGTTCGATTTCAGATTACAGCTGCGGAATATGAACCGTCAGGCCGCAAGAACAAACCAGGTACTGACCGAAAAGCAGAAACAAGCCAACGTTTTTAATGACCTGATCAGGAAAGTATTTACGAAACAGATCGGATCAAGCTGGGTCGATGAAGGTCGCGATATCGACAATGCCGACTATTCGCTCTTTCCGAATTATTATGATTTTAATTCAGGTATTGTAAGCAGTGACTGGACGTTGCTGAACCGGAGTATTGCAACCTATCTGAGAAATGACAAGCAGGTGCAGTATGACTATTCCAGAGATGCCAACGGGATCTCGTTTACGGAAGAATGCAATAACCTTATGCGAACATCTTCCATCACGAAGATCCTCACAGAAGCTGAGTTCAACAAGATCCGTAAATCGGTGACACTGAAAAGCCAATACCTCTTCGCCTACCTTGGGCAGACCACAGGTGAAAATAATTTCAAGTCTTTCCTGTACGATTGGGTGAACAGCCATCAGCATCAGCTTGCCCGCTATGAAGATTTCAGGAAAGCGATGCTTGCGCGATTCAACGTGGATATTGATCCGATCATCCGCCAGGTGTATTCAGAAACTTCGCAACCTGCATTCGAAATTCTGGACGTTCAAAAATATGAAGTTATGGATGGCGACAGAAAACGTTATCAGGTCATTGTGAAAGCAAGAAATTCGGGGGAGAGTGATGGCGTACTCGAAGTCAGGTTGAACAAGAAACAAGATTCCGATGATGATGATAATTATTATAATCAGGTGAATGAACAGGTAATAGAGGAAGCTCCCGGCAGATTGTCGGTGATCAAACAGGGGCAGACGAAACTTCTTGGGTTTGTACAGGACGAGAAGCCCAATGACATTTCGATCAATACGATCATTTCCAGAAATATACCCTCGGTGATCAACCAGTCGCTGGGAACCTTGTCGATGCGTGAAGGCGGTCTTCTCTTCGATGGCGAACGTGTCGTTGACAAAGACGAGAAATCAAATCACGATGAAGTTATCATTGACAATGAAGATCCGGGGTTCAGCAACTTCAGTCCCATTAAGCCAACGATGATGAAAGCATGGCTTGACGGGCGAGACACGGTTGGCCGGAAATATTTTGGAAGCTGGTCAAGATCTTATTCCCGGTGGCTTGCCACAACCGGTTCTGATTTTTATGGACGTGTTATCCGGTCGGCTCATTTCACCAGAGCGGGCGATGGCGAAAAGATTGCTACCTGGACGCCATCACTTAACGAGGACAGCTTCTATGACATTTATGTTTACATGAAGGGAAAAAATCAGAACGAGTATACGGGAAATGAAGGCGATACCCGTCAATTCGAGTATCACTATATCATTCACAGCGGCGATGGCACCGATAATGTAACCTACAACATCACGAACGCAGAGCCTGGCTGGAACTACCTTGGATCGTACTATTTCAAAAAGGCCGGAGGAAGCGTTTCGTTAACCGATGAATGCGAGCTCAGAACAGTATATGCCGATGCGGTGAAATGGGTGAAGCAGTAAATAATTTAAGATTTAAGATTTAAGATTTTATGCAGGGGACAATATTTTATCAGGACTTTAAAAATTGATGGTATGAGTTTAAGGCAAACAACGAACGTAACACATGCGGGATCTGTAATGCGGGTACTTCTCCTCATGATGCTCTGCATGCTGGCCTGGGAAAATACACGTGCACAGCAAAAGCTCACGCTGAGTGAGGCCATCGACATTGCCCAGCGCAGCAGCCGCAGCATCAAGAAAACGAAGTTGAACCTCTACGGAAATCAACGCAGCCTGGATGCGGAACATGCCGCCTTGAAATCAAATTTTGCTGTAAACGTGACTCCGTTCGACTATGGCCGGCAGCGTAGCTTCAATGATCTGTTTTCAACCTGGAACACCAATGAAAACTTTGCCTCTGCTGTCAATTTTTCCATAACCCAACCGATTGTCGCTACAGACGGCACCATCTCCTTGAATAACAGTCTGGCTTACCGTGATAACTATTCGGAATTTCAGGATGTAAGAACAAAAACCTACAGCAACAACTTATACCTTCAGCTCGACCAGCCTATCTTTACGTACAACAGAAGGAAGTTAACATTGAAGGAACTCGAGTTGAACCTTGAAGATGCTACCATCAGTAACGCGCTGCAATTACTAAGTCTTGAACAAAGTGTTACACAGTCTTTCTATACTCTTTACCAGCAACAAAACAATCTTCAGATCGCAAAGGATGAATATGAAAATCAAAAAATCAGCCATGAGATCACGAAGAATAAAGTAAGTGCAGACTTACTGGCGAAGGAAGAACTTTACCAGGCTGAGCTTAACCTTGCCACATCAGGGTTGAACTTGAAAAATAGCCAGGTGTCGCTGGACAATGCCGCAGATGACTTCAAGCTTTTGCTCGGCGTTGACCTGACCGAAGAAATCGTGGTCGACGTGGATATAGAGTTTATCACGCGGGAGGTAGACCTCAACCAGGCGTTGCAACATGGACTTGCCAACCGAATGGAGCTGAGGGAACGCGCAATTAGCATTGAGCGGTCGCAGTTTGAATTGATCCGCACCAAGGCGTTGAATGAATTTAAAGGATCCGTCGCTTTGTCCCTGGGGGTATTCGGTGATAATCCGCAGTTGCCCTATGTCTACGACGTACCTGTCGTGAATCCGCGGGTTGCTGTCTCCTTCAACATACCCATATACGACTGGGGTGAGAAAAAAGCACGGATTGATGCGAACAAAGCCTCACAGGAAATAAGGCAGGTCGATCTCGAGGATGAGCGAAATAACATCATGATCAGTATCCGAAAGGTGTATCGAAGTCTCCAGAACCTTGAAAGCCAAATACAGATTGCTGAGCAAAATGTAAAGACCGCCACGCTGACTTACGACCTCAACCTCGAACGGTATAAGAACGGAGATCTTACCAGCATTGACCTCGAAAGGTTTCAAAGCCAGCTTTCAGAGAAGAAGACCACATATGCTAATTCCCTGATCAATTACAAAATTGAACTATTGAACCTCAAGATCTATTCCCTTTATGATTTTGAGACGCAACAACCAGTCATCGGTCCAAAAAATTAAATCCTTCCCTTGAACTAATATTTCGAATAATGAAAAAACTGATAAAAAGCATAGACCTACCAGCCTACCCTGGAATTCTTCCACTGCTGGCGTTGATTCTCATTTCTTCCTGCAGTCCTCAAGACTCAAATATAAAAACGGAAATAAAAATTCCTGTCTCGGTGGTGAGCATCAAGCCGCAGAGCATCTCGCGTTTCATTGAGACTACGGGTACGGTGTACTCTTTTAAAGAGGGCATCATGAAATCCGAACTCAGTGGTATCTATCACCTGCTGCGAAATCCGGCGACCGGAAGACCATTCGCCCTGGGCGACGCGGTAAAGGCCGGCCAGGTTCTGATCAGGATTGACGACCGTGAATTTGAAAACAATCTTCAGGTCGAAAGCAAAAAATTAAGCCTGGAGCTGGCTGACGACAATTTCAAAAAGACACAGTCACTCTATGACAAGGGTGGTGTGACCCTAACCGACTTGAAAAATTCCTCGATATCCTTTGTCAATGCAAAGTACGCCTACGAGAATGCCGAATTACAACTTTCGAAGATGACAATAAAAGCTCCGTTCGATGGTGTGATTGTAGAATTGCCCTATCACACCGATGAAGTGAAGATCGATCAGGGCCAGGCGCTTTTGAAAGTAATGCAATACGACCAACTGCTGATGGATGTGAAGCTGCCCGAAAAATATTTGCCGGAAGTCACCATGAATCAAATGGTGCAGATATCCAACTATACAGTGAGCAAAGATACGATCTACGGAAAGATCAGTCAGATCTCTCCTGTCATCAATGCCGACACCCGAACCTTTCAAAGTGTTCTCCAGATCAACAATGGGAAACGATTGTTGCGTCCGGGAATGTTCATCAAAGCGCATATCCTTTCCGAAAAAAGAAACGGCACGATCGTCATTCCCAAACAAACGATCATATCACGCCAGGATGGCAAAGTGGTTTTCACAGTGGAAAATGGTATAGCCACGGAGAAAAAAATAATGACAGGTCTTGAAAGCATCGATGTAATCGAAATTGTGAGCGGCCTGAAAGTTAACGACAGGCTCGTGACCTCCGGATTTGAAACCCTGAGGAACAAGTCAAAAGTCAGCGTCATTCAATAACACTTAAACAACTCATCTTGTGAAAAAGATAGTCTCGCTGGCCGTATCTTACCCTGTATCGATCCTGATGATGGTACTGGCTGTGATCTTGCTGGGCTTCATATCCTTCGGGAAGCTCGGCATCGAATTAGTCCCCGAATTAAAAAATCCAACCTTGTTCATTGAATTGAATGTTGGCATCAAGCCCCCGTCAGAAGTTGAAAAGCAATTTATTGAAAACATAGAGTCCATTGCGATCAGGCAAAATGGGGCGGTGGAAGTGAGCTCCGTTAGTCAGACAGGATATGGACGTGTTACCGTTCTGTACGACTGGAGCAAGGACATGGATGAGGCATTTCTCGATCTTCAAAAATCACTCTCATCGTTTTCATTGAACGATGATATTGATGAGTTTGTCATTTCTCAATTTGATCCCAATGCAGCACCCATCATGATCCTGGGAATCTATAACCCGGCATCTGATGACACGGAAGCATTGCGACGTATCGCAGAGAATAATTTCAGGAACGAATTCATTAAGCTGCCTGGAATTGCTGAAGTGCGGCTGTCGGGCGGACAGGATAAGGAGGTGGTACTGGAAGCCGATCCGGATGTGCTAGCCTCTTTTGGTTTAACGGTCAATGATCTGGTCACAAAAATTCAAAACTATAACCGGAGTGTCTCCGGCGGATTTATCGAAGAACTGGGCAGGAAGTATGTGATCAAAGGATTGGGCATCATTGAAAAACCAGAAGACCTTGAAGACCTGGTAGTGGGCTACGTAAGTCGTCAGAATACAACGGCGAATCCGGAAACACCTGCTTCAACAACATCACCCGCTGCTACCGGCAACACGGCAGCTCCATCGGATCAGGTTCCGGTTTTACTTCGTGAAGTTGCTTCCATTAAAATCCTGGACAAAGAAGCGAGCAGCATCGTCAGGGTCAATCAAAAGAGAAGTATAGGAATGTCCATTTATAAAGAGACGAATTACAACACGGTGAACGCCGTGAATGAACTTATGACTTCGCTGGAGCGGTTGAAGAAAACTGTACCCGGGTACGAATTTGTGATCATTCAAAACCAGGGAAGTTTTATCCAGGGAGCCATTGATGAAGTAAAGGAATCGGGTCTTTACGGTGTGTTTTTCGCTGTGATTGTGTTGTTTCTCTTTCTGCGACGAATAGGTTCAACGCTCATCATCAGTGTGGTTATTCCTATCTCCATCATTGCTACGTTTAACCTGATGTACTTCAATGGACTTACGCTGAATGTGATGACACTCGGTGGATTGGCCCTGAGCGCGGGCATGCTGGTGGACATTGCCATCGTCGTGGTGGAAAATATATTCCGGAAGCGGGAGTTGGGGATGAACGTCATGGATGCGGCCATCGAAGGAACGAGCGAAGTAAGCGGTGCGATCACAGCATCGACACTCACCTGTATTGTCGTCTTTCTGCCGATCGTTTATTTACAAGGCCCATCGGGAGAACTTTTTAAAGATCAGGCGTGGACAGTTGCGTTCTCACAGATCGCGTCACTCTTTGTTGCCATCCTCGTGATTCCAATGCTCTTCACTCAATTTTTTAAAAAGGACAAAGTATTTGCCAAAGAACGAAATGTATTTTCCGATGAAAAGCATGCGAAATTTAAAACATACCGGTTGTTATTGGAAAAATCGTTGAAGTATAAGACCGCATTGATCGTCGCGTCGTTTGCCCTGATTGCAGGTGCGGCGCTGCTGATCCCTGTCATCGGCAGCGAGTACATGCCGCAGGCCGATACAAGAGCGATCTCCGTTGATGTTACGCTCACGAATGGTACACCGCTGTCAAGAACTTCAGCGACAGTCAGCCAGATTGAAGGCCAGCTGCAGCAACTGTTCGATGGACAGCTTGATAAAATTTATTCGCATATCGGGCCTCAGCAAAGTCAATCGGGCATTACGAACGAGAACGTCTACAATGAAAACAAGGCAACGCTCAAGCTTATTTTCAGGAATGATATCGAACTGGACATCGCACCCGTAACAGCGAAGCTCTCTGCTTATTTTGAAAAGCTGCCCGGCATTGAAGCAACATTCTCCAATGACGAAAGTGCGCTCTATGCTGTGATGGGCGAAGAACAGATGCCGCTGGTGATCGAAATAAGCGGCGCAGATTTCGAAAAGCTGAAACCCCTCTCCGATTCTGTCGTGTCCGTTCTGTCTTCCAACAAACACGTTTACGATCCGGTCTCCAACCTCGAAGAAGGTGTGCCGCAAATTCATGTTGATGTTGATAAGTACCGTGCCGGATTATTCAATTTGTCCATCGACGATGTGATCGTTCAGATCAAAGATCAGCTGGAAGGCAAACATGCCGGCACGATCGAACGCGGTGGAGAAATGCAGGATATCAAAATAAAAGTGCCTGAAGTCTCCCTCGCCGGATTGAAAAACATTCGGATAAAGAGCGGCCAGCGAGAATTTCCTCTCAGCGAAATTGCGCGTGTAGATGTTGAATATGCCAGCAACTCAATTCACAGAAGAGATCAGACCCGAACGGTTTCCATCGGCGCCCGCGTAGACCAGGACGAGCCGTATGATCAGGTAGTCAAGTCCATTGAAAATTCCCTCGCGAAATTATCCGTGCCCCCGCAATACAAGATCAGGGTAGCAGGCCAGGAATTGCAGCGTCAGGAGTCAGTGAAGAACCTCACGTTTGCGCTGATACTGTCCATTGTGCTGGTGTACATGGTTCTTGCCTCACAGTTCGAATCATTGTTGCACCCCTTCACCATTCTGCTTACAATACCTTTGGCTGTGGTCGGTGCTATCCTCGCCTTCTTTATTCTTGGAATGCCATTGAACATGATGGGCTATATCGGGATCATCATGCTTGGGGGTATTGCGGTTAACAATTCCATTATGATCGTCGACTGCATCAATCAAAACAGATTGGATGGTATGCTTCTTAGGGAAGCCATACTGGATGCTGCCGAACGCAGACTCAGACCCATCATGATGACAAGCTTAACCACAATTCTCGGACTTCTTCCGCTCACGTTAGGTTTCGGCGAGAGCGCAGCATTACGGGCTCCGATAGCCATTGCCGTTATCGGTGGAATGGTAACGTCAACGCTTTTAACATTGATCATCATCCCGTGCTATTACGAGAGTATCGAAAATATCGTGAGCCGGATCAGTCGTAAGAAGGACGTGAAAATAGAAGTTTCACATGGGTAATCACAGCTTGTTGCAAACGATCATCAGAAGGAAAGTCCTGATTTCGATGCTGTTCATCGGCTTCACGGTGATGGGCTATATCTCCTATACCAAACTTCCGGTTGAATTATTTCCCAATGTTGAATTGCCCGTACTGATCGTGCAGGTAGGCTCGGCATCTGACGTTGATCCGAAGTATATGGAACGTCAGGCCATCATTCCCCTCGAAAGTGCGATCAGTACACTGGAGGGCGTCGCGGAAATTACGGCCAATGCCAACAGCCGGCAAGGCATGATCTTCATATCGTTTCATCAGGGCGTGAATATCAAATACGCATACCTCAAGCTTGAGCAGAAAGTCGGTGCCATCAAGTCAAGCCTCACACCTGAGTTTTTTGTGAACATCATCAAGATCGACACCGAGGATCTTTCGAATGGATTTATGGACTTGCAGATCCTGGGCAGCGGTGGTGTGGACCGGGTCAGGAACATTGCTGACCAGTATATCGCCGACCGACTGAAGGATGTTGACGGCGTTGGCGGCGTGGAAGTTTTTGGTGGCCAGCAAAAGACAGTGGAGATCATCATGAATGATGCGGTGTGTGCGGCCAATGGCATCACCCCGAATACGATCAGCGGTGTGCTATCCCGTAATTCGAACAAGAGCGCTTTTGCAGGGCGGGTAGAAGTAAATGGCCAGAAGGTGTTTGTGAATGTAACTGCGGAGTTGAAAGACATCAGGAATATTCAAGGCCTCGTGGTATCCGAAAAAGGGCCACTTCTTTTGAGTGATGTTGCTGAAGTCTTCTTCGGAGTCAAGGAACAGACGACGCGAAGCCGCGTCAACGGAAAGGATGCTGTTTCGATCCGTATCTCGAAAGCCCCCCAGGCGAATCTGATTGCCCTGTCGGAAAGAACTCTTGAAACGATTGATGCGATCAACAAAGATCTTGCAGCGATGGATGTTGAGATTGTTGTGCAGAGCAATCAGGCTGAGATCATGTCGCGCAATATTGACGAGATCAAGAACCTGGCGGTGACAGGCGGACTGCTGGCGATATTTGTGCTGTGGATATTTCTACGCCGGATGAAATTCATCCTCAGCATCGCGCTTTCAATCCCGATCTCTGTTTTTGCAGCCTTTAATTTCTTTTATGCTTACAACATTTCCATCAATAGCCTTACACTCATCGGCATGGCGCTGGCCATCGGCATGCTGGTGGATAACAGTGTTGTGGTGATTGAAAACATCTACCGTCATGTTGTAAACAAAGTAGAGCGCGAAGAAGCTGTTGTGAGGGGGACAAATGAGGTGATGCGTTCCGTTATTGCTTCGACACTCACTACGGTGACGGTGTTCCTGCCCTTTATCTTTTCTACTAATTTCCTGGTAACACTCATTGGCACACATATCGGTGTGTCCATCATATCGACATTGCTCGTTTCGCTTGTGGTTGCTTTGGTATTGATTCCGATGCTTGCTGATTCCGCTATCCGAAAGGAAGATGAAGAGCATGCGCCACTGATCAGGAATGCCTCGATACGCCAGCGCGTCATTCAGATGTACATGGTGCTTCTGAAATCGTGTTTCAGAAGGCCATTGTTTACGATTGTGGGCGGATTGGTTTTATTATTTGTCTCGATCGGTCTCGGGTTATTTATCAGTTCGTCCAATCTCACGGCCGTGGAAACTACCGAGATGAATATGTTCGTTACGATGCCGCAAGGCAGCACACTTGAAACCACAGATGCCAGAGTCAGGAAGATCGAAGAAAAGGTGATGGAGATCCCAGTGATCGAGAAGGTGATCAGCCAGGTCTCAGAATCCGGCGCCGTGATCACCGTAAAGCTTGTTGAAGGATTTAAAGATCTCGATTCCATTTCAGTGACCGATGTGCGTAACCGCCTTTCCGGTATGTCCAGGAATTTCGATGATGTGAACATTTCACTGGAACGACCGCCGAGTCAGGACCGTGGTGGAGAAGGCGGTGGAGGAAATTCTGCGGAGAACGATTTTCAACGCATGCTGGGGATCGGAACTGCTTCAGAGCGTATTGTCATCAAGGGCCAGGACTTCGAGCTGATGCAGACAATTGCTCACGACATCAATACGATGGTGAGCGGTCTGCAATCCGTTTCGCAAAGTTCGGTCAATCTTAGTCCGGAGCGGCCGGAGGCACACATGGTGTTCGATCAAAAACGAATGAGTGAGAATCACATCACGTTGCAGAACGTAGCGACCGCGCTCAATGATTTTCAGCCTGCCTTCGCATCAGGCTCCCGTTTCATCAGCGGCGGTGAGGAATATGAAATTACAATTCGTACACAAAATCAGGTGAGCAACACGGCAAAGGAAATGCGGCACTTGCGGGAGATGCCACTGACCAGCACAACAGGTTCTGCACATGCGCTCTCCGACGTCGGTGCCGTGCTGTACTCCTCCGGTGAAAGCACCATTACAAGAACGAATCAGGAAAAACGCATTCAAATCACGTACAGTTTTATCGAGGAAGTTCTGAATTCGCAATCCCTTCAAGAAGCCTCACGCCTGGAGATCGATCAGATTGTGAGCGGCGTAAACATACCAACCGGTATGGTTGTGGAAGTCATCCATGATGAAGGTCTGTATGCTGATTTCGTCTTCTTCATTTTTGCGGCTATCGTGATCATCTTCATGATTCTGGCTGCCGTGTTCGAATCCCTGTACCTGCCGATCGTGATCATGTTTTCCATTCCGCTTGCAGGCATCGGAGCTTTGCTGAGTCTTACACTCACGGGTAACCAGATGCTCAGCACGAACACATTGATCGGGTTTCTCATACTGCTTGGCGTGGTGGTGAACAATGGCATCATACTCATTGACTATTCACGCATCCTGCGAAGAGAAGGTTATTCAAAATACCGCGCGCTGATGATGAGCGGAATTTCACGCCTCCGGCCGATCCTGATTACGTCGATCACCACGATTATTGCGATGTTGCCACTGGCGTTGGGCGATGCAGAGTATGTTGTTAACATTGGACAACCGTTCGCCGTTACGGTAATGGGTGGACTCGCTTTCGCTACAATACTCACCCTCTTCTATATTCCGACCATGAGCGCAGGGATGGAAAGCGTGCTGGACTGGTTCAGAAATCTGAAACCGGGCATCAAGGCAACACAGATCGTACTCATGATCGTCGCAGCATCACTGATAGCAATTAAGATGGAAGGACTGCTCTGGCAAATGATGGCATATCTGGGAGCTGTTATTTTAATCCCGGGCGGTACACACTTTATTATGTCGTCGTTGCGTCAGGCGAATGCTAAGATGGTGGCCCCGGGTGAAGCCATGCATATCGAAATCCAAAATCTCACGAAAGTGTATGGCAGGGATAAGCGGTGGATCAGGGAATGGAAGGGAAATAAAAATCTCTTCGATTTACGGGGTGAAGAACCCGTGACAACGAGCATGGTTTTACAAGATTTGATCTGGCAGGGTGCGTTGATCGGCTTTCTGATTTATTTCATTTACTTCCATCTGGATAAAGCATTCTGGCAACTTTTTTTCATGATCTTATTGCATGCGCTATCGCTGTCAATCCTTGACAGGATAAAGCAATTGCTACCACACCGGCTGAAACTTTTAAAAGTCTGCAATACCTTGCTCTATTGGGGATTTCCCATCATCAGCGCGATCTATCTGTACATCGATGTGGAGATCAAAGCCTTTGGAATTATTCTTAACGTCCTGTGGTTTGCCGGACTTTTCCTGGTGCGTGTATCAAAAAACCTTAAGGAAAATCCTGTGGATGTGAATGGCATCGACGGACGGTTCAAGAAGATCCGAAGAATATATTACAGAATACTACTCTCGATTCCGTTTGTCAAGCCAAAGAAAGCAGAGTTCAAGGCGCTCAAGGGTGCCAGTCTTACCATTGAACAAGGGATGTTCGGATTACTGGGACCGAACGGTGCAGGCAAGACGACACTGATGCGTATCCTCTGTGGCATTCTTGATCAGAGTTACGGTAAGATCTGGATCAACGGTCACGATACCACCTTGCGACGGGAAGAACTGCAGGGCCTCATCGGGTATCTTCCCCAGGCATTTGGCACATATGAAAACATGACACCTTATGAATTTCTGGATTACCAGGCCATCCTGCGAAAGATCTCCAACAAAGAAGAACGCGAAGCACGAGTGCAATATGTACTTCAGGCGGTGCACATGGATGAGCATCAGCATAAAAAAATCGGTTCCTTCTCAGGGGGAATGAAGCAACGAATCGGTATTGCGCAAATACTCCTTCACCTGCCGAAAATATTAGTAGTAGATGAACCAACGGCGGGTCTCGATCCTTTGGAGCGGATCCGATTCCGCAACCTGTTGGTAGAGCTTAGCCGGGAGCGCATCGTCGTGTTTTCCACCCACATCATTGAAGATATTGCGAGCAGCTGCAACAAGCTTGCTGTGCTCATCTCCGGCAATATCGAATACATCGGCAGCCCAACGACCATGGCAGAGCTGGCTGCCGAAAAAGTATGGGAATTTCATTTGAACCCTGATGAGTTTGAAATTGAAAAAGACAACTACGTCATCGTGCACCACATGAGGGAAGGTGAACGTATACGGGTGAAGTGCTTATCCGAAGAACAGCCGAGACCGGATGCTGTTCAAGTACGAGCGAATCTCGAAGATGCTTACTTATGGTTGATGAAAAGTAAATCAAAGACAAAAAATGAAAAGCTATCTGCTACTGTTGTATAGGCTATCGGTCTACAACGTCAAAGTAATTTTTGGGAACAAGTTTATCTACTTTGTTGTCGCCGCATTTTTATTCTTTGCCTTTATCATCACGCTTACCATCTTCGATGATCCTGATTTTGATGAGAGTCTGATCTATGGCTTCCTGGTTTTTCCCGGATTACTGCTCATCTTCTACCCCATGGCATACGGCATTCAGAATGACGACGATTCGAAGATGCTGGAAACTATTTTTGGGATTCCCAACTACAGATACAAAATATGGCTTGTGCGTTTCGCTTTGACGATCGGAATCACAGGCATCATTTTAATTATTCTCGGCAACATCGCTAACGTGACCCTTTTCCGGTTCAGCATTCTCCCCATGATCGGTCAGGTACTTTTTCCGATCATATTCCTTTCCTCGCTCGGTTTCATGCTATCCACGCTCATCAAAAACGGCAACGGAACGGCTATTGTACTTGTGATCGTGTCGTTTATATTTTTCATTTTCGCCGAGCCCCTTGAATACAGTGTCTACAATATATTTCTCAATCCCTTCTCCGAACCGCGGCAGATGAGCGAGTTTATCTGGCTCACCATCATTTACAAAAACAGGTTGTATCTGATATTACTCAGTGTACTTTGCCTTTTGTATGGTATGTTCAATCTTCAGTTCAGGGAAAAATTTGTGTGAGTTTGCCGGCGAGAAAAAATTTTTCTTTTTCACCATTATTAACTTAGCGATCACATCTGTACGTGTGTGTTATGTTATGTTTCGATTGCTGATATTTTAACGCGGTCAATCCTAACTATATATTAATTTACTCGGGTAATAAATATGTAGTATGAAATTTGAAACCTACAAAACAAGTCATCCTCATAGCTTTCAATTTTGGAAAAATGCAATAAAAAAATATCCTGCTGAGGGCCGGCATGTTTATCTGAATACAGAACTACCACCCCCTTCTAAAGAACATCCACAGAATAGCTATAAACGTATTCACTGTTAATTAACAAGTGAACAGCGAAGGTTCCTTTCTTTGTAAACACGTGTGAAATGCAAATGTGCTTCGTACCATCAGCTGTCAGCGGCTTACTCATTTTTCCGGAATGGTCTATCTCAAGCGACAGATTGATGATGTTCGCGCTATCCGATACATCAAAACACCATAAGACCTCTTGCCCTTTTAAAGCAGATAGGTTGAAGGTTGTCGGCGTAATGTTATTGACACTATAGGTTATGGCCGATTTGTATATCAGTGGGCCGTTCAAAAACTGACCAAGCGCAGGCTTATGCTTTAGCAGTAACCACGCAGTGTCCAAAGGAAAATGGTTCCGCGCAAACAATACTGGATCTGTCAGAAAATATTCATCATTATAATGCCGTATAAAACGGCCTTCATGCTCATCAATGGCTCCACTTGACCACGTAGCATCACACAAGTACCATTTGCCATTCAGGTTTATTGCGTTCCACGCATGGTTGGGGATTCCATTCCCTCCTATGTTGGAACGAGCTGTGCGTCCATAGCCGCCAACAACCTGACACGATAATGCCGCATGCAACGCCAGTTCTTTGACCAGGTAAGCATAGCCTAGACATACTGTTTGATAACGATCCATCAGACGACGAAACATCCGGACATTGAATTTCCTTGTCCAGGCATTCAACGCCTGATTGTCACTTTGCAGCTTCGTGCGCATCCGATTATCTTCAAGATAAAGAGCATAATCGTTTTCTATATTGGTACTTACCCACCGGTAAATGGCGCGAAATTTTTCTACATCAGTCGGGAGTGACGACGTCAATTTTTGCGAAAGACCGTAAAGGTCTTGTAGCGGATATTTCGGATATAGGGTAGCCACGCTGTCGGCTGCGGAAAAATCAATATCCTTGAAGTCTACGCGTTGAGATGAAACATGACCCGACCATAAAAACAGGCTAGCGATCAATAGACGATTCATACGTCGGTTTAAAAACGGCGGAATGTTGAGTGTAACCACCGCTTGAACGGGGATTGTGGAACTTCATAAATACCTGTCATTACTACTCCGCCTAACTGAGTTACATCAACACACATAGGAACGTCAAGCTTTTCCGTTTCGTCGCCGGTAATCACATATTCTTTTGTCGCATATCCGATAAAACTGAACTGCAGAACATCACCGGGACTGAGCTTTTCAGGGAATACAAATCGTCCATCGACATCTGATATCGTTCCTGTGGAAGTCCCTTTTAAAACAACATTTACGCCGGGTATTCCCTCTTTCACATTTCCGTCTGATTCGTGAATAAGTCCTGCAAAATCAAATTTATCACCGGGTGTTTTATTTTTTCCTTCCCTCCTGCTCTCCCGCACCTCTATTCTGTTTCTCTTGCGTTCTTTCTGGGCGATGGCTGGCTTGCCGAGTAGCAGCACCAGCAGAGCCGCTACACCTACCTTCACCAATATAAATCCGGGTCTGATCATGGGCGTGTCTATCGTTCGATATTCACGCAGTTGCTTCGGATTAAACCGGCCACAAACATTTTCACGAGTCTGGACAAAATACCGCACGATCTCATCATCTGTTTTCAGAGAAAAGTCCACAACGATCTTATTGCATGACGAACAGAATCCCCCTTCTGGTAAGAATGTAAGATCACTCCACTTTTGTGAGCATGGACTGGGGATATCCAGTTTAAAATTAGTTTTCACAGTTTAAATAACTAATCAATACTGATACAATATAATAAAAATTCCCGCGATGTTCTGTATACTGCGGAACGATGAATGTCTTATTTTTATTTTTTTAAAACATACCTGAACGAAATGAAATACTCCATTACGTATATTCTGTTTTGCCTGCTTGTCATTGCCTCTCCCGTGCATGCTCAGACAACCCGGTCAGAGATACTCTTCGATGACGACTGGAAATTTTTCAAGGGAGATGTCCCAGGAGCCGAGCAACCTTCCTTTGATGATAAAGCATGGAGAGCCATTGATTTACCACACGACTGGAGTATCGAAAGCCTTCCTAACCAAACACCCGGAAAAGTAGTTGGTCCATTTTCCAAAGAAAGCATAGGAACCACGGCAACAGCGTACACGATCGGCGGCATTGGATGGTATCGCAAAACATTCACGTTTAACGCCTCAGAAAAATACAGTCAGCACATCCTCAATTTTGACGGTGTATATATGGATTGTGATGTTTGGGTCAATGGTAAATTGTTAGGTACGCATCCTTACGGGTACACGGCTTTTGACATCGACATCACAGACGCGCTCAAACCCGCAGGTCAACCTAATGTTATCGCCGTGAAAGTGCGCAACGAAGGAAAGAACTCGCGCTGGTATAGTGGCTCGGGGATATACCGGCATGTGTTGCTGATACAGAAACAGGCAGTACACATCGCACAAAATGGAATTTCAATAACCACACAAAATTTAACGTCTACCACAGCAACAATAAAAGTGGCAGCCACAGTAGAGAACACTACAGGCAAAGACGCAGATATAAAACTCATCATCAGATTGAAAGGTCCGGATGGAAAAGTTTCACAAACCGCAGAAACTTCTGTCACAAAAATATCAAGTGCTAGTCAGGAAATTATTCAGACCATCGATGTCCCACAACCCAAACCATGGTCGCTTGAAAAACCTGATTTGTATACAGCAGAAATACAAGTGATGACGAAAGATAAGGCGACAGACAAAACCAATACAATTTTTGGAATACGCACCATTCATTTTGATGCACAAACAGGATTTACATTAAATGGAAAAAAGGTTCTTCTCAAAGGCGGATGCCTGCACCACGACAACGGCTTCCTGGGTTCCGCTACGATTGACCGTGCTGAAGAACGACGGGTGCAACTCATGAAGACCTATGGCTTCAACGCCATACGCACCAGTCATAATCCTCCTTCAAAACAATTCCTCGATGCCTGCGACCGCAATGGCATTGTGGTGATTGACGAAGCATTTGATATGTGGGAAAGACCAAAGAATCCAATGGATTACCATCGGTTCTTTAAGGAGTGGTGGCAGAAAGACCTTCAGTCCATGATCTTCCGCGACCGTAATCATCCTTCTGTTATTTTCTGGAGCATCGGAAATGAAATCAATGAACGCGTTGACTCATTGGGTCTTGTGATTGCCAAAAAACTGGTGGCAGAAGCAAAACGTCTTGACAGCACGCGGCCGGTGACCAACGCGCTTTGCAGCTTCTATGATCACAGGGGCTATACCTGGGATATGACCATTCCGGCGTTTGCACTGCAGGATGTGGGCAGCTACAATTACATGTGGAAAGAATATGAATCCGATCATAAAAAATTTCCTGACCGAATTATGATGGGCACAGAATCGTATGCCAAAGAGGCTTTTACAAACTGGAGCCTGGTAGAAAACAACCCCTACATCCTTGGCGATTTTGTGTGGACCGCCATGGATCATTTAGGTGAGACTGGTCTCGGAAATTCCAGGATCGATAGCATTGGCAGCAGACGAAGAGGTGGCCTCCTTCAACCTTTTCCCTGGTTCAATTCATTTGGTGGCGATATTGATCTCATCGGTGAAAAAAAACCGCAGCTCTACTACCGCGATGTGATCTGGAAGACACAAGACCTGAATATCCTTGTTCATACTCCCGTGCCTGCAGGAATGAAGGAAATCACAAGTGATTGGGGCTGGCCTGATGAATTGCCAAGCTGGAGTTGGGCAGGACACGAAGGGAAAATGATGGACGTAAGAGTCTTTTCGAATTATCCCGTTGTCCGGCTTGAACTCAATGGCAAAATCATTGCTGAAAAAACAATACTGGCCGAGGATAAACTCATTGCAACCTTTTCGATCCCCTATGCACCTGGCAATCTGAAAGCGATCGCGATGAGAGACGGAAAAGAAGTGGCATCTAAACAATTAATTACCGCAGGCGCTCCTGCTAAAATAAAATTGACAGCAGACAGAACTAAAATCAAGGCAGACCGCAACGACCTGTCGTATGTAAAAATTGAAATCACCGATGCCCGTGGCAATGTTATTCCAGATGCAACGATTCCTGTTACGTTAACCGTTTCGGGTGCCGGTGAGATCGCTGGCTCCGGAAGTGCTTGTCCGAATGATATGGAGAGTTTCAACAATCCTGTTTGCAAAACATTCCGCGGAAAGGCACTTGCCATTTTGAGACCGTTAAAAAATAGAAAAAGCGGATCCATTGTGCTTCAGGTGGAAGCGAAGGGCCTGCCTAAGGAATCGATCACCGTAGCATTACAATAAATTAATAACAATTGAGATGACATCCATGTTACGACTTACCTATGTCATGTAAGTTGCAAGTATGGAAATCGTATTCTCATAACCTTGTGTTTTTTGTGGAACTATTTACCTTTATCCCTTAACTCAAATCTGAATTTTGAAATTTTCACTTAGTGCTGCCCTATTTCTATTCTTATCTTTTACTGTCCAAGCTCAGTTTGACTACCGGGATGGCTACGTTATTCTAACCAATGGCGATTCCATCAATGGCAAAGTTATTTATGGAAATTTCGAAAAAAGAACAATCTCTTTCAAATTCAAACCTCAGTCAGGAGAAACCGTCACCTACCTTCCGGCACAGGTAAAAGCGTACGGATATCTTCAAGACAAGCGTTTTGAATCTAAGGTGCGTCCGCAAGATTCTGTTTCGAATTCGCGGGTATTCATGGAAGTGTTAGTAAAGGGTTATATGTCTTTACTTAAACATAATGACGATCTATATCTCGAGTCGAAAGAAAATAAGTTAGTATTCATACCCCATCCCACTTCGAAAGAAGTACAAGTTAATTCTAAAACGTATAAAACTGAACAGCGCCATCATTTAAGTATCCTGAGTTCGTATCTTTCGGGATGTTCATTAGCCCTGGACGCAGTGCGGTATGAGGAATCCGAAATCAGTGAATTGGTTCAACAATATAATAGCTGTCATAAACAGCCTTATATCTACTACAAGAAACTGAAGAAAGCGTTAAAATTGACCCCTCAGATTATGACAGGTCTTCAGTTCACGAACTTAATTCGAGAGAAAGACAATAAATCAATGGACAATAGTGTTTCGCCTATGTTTGGTGTTAGCTTCGATTTATCTGCTCCACGCGGTTTTGACAGGTTCTACCTTTCCACTGAATTCTTGTATTCACGACAGGTTTTTCAATATTATGAAACTGCAAAATGGCTCGGCTACCCTGGGGGTACTTATCATTATGATGTTCATATTGAACAGACAACGGTTAAATTGCCCATTGGATTTCGGTATAACTTGATGCAGGATAACCACGCCTTGTTTTTGAAAGTGGGATGGGTATTTGGCTTAGTGTCAAATTTAAAAATTGATCAGAAAGCAGTATTAGAAACCGTATCTGGTGTGAGAACCTCTACCTCATCATCAAAAGAATATAAAGACCACCAGGAAGGCTTTTTTGGATCGGTGGGCTTTACAAAGGCCTTTACCAACAAGAAGGCTAAGGGATTTGTTGAGTTGAGGTATGAGTCAATGAAAACGATGAATTTTATAGATAGTACTAGTCCGTATACCAATACAAGTTTTTATGTTGTTACAGGAATTCGTTTTTAGAACATGACGATTACCGGATTTTTCTTACAAGCAGTATGCCGGTAAGTTCCAGGAAGTTCAACTTAAGAAGGTGAGAGCAGCAGATTTTTAATTACCCAATAGTTTCTTTAAGGTGCCGGCAATACGCAACAAAAAACATAGAAGCTATTTAAAAGAACAGCGTCCTACACGCAAGATCTATATTCCTCACTGTTGCGAATGATCTGGAGAATTTCAACCATTCGGTTTGTAAAAATTCCGCGACCAGACTCTTAACCCTTCTCAGATCTTTAAAAAATAAGAAAAGTGGATCTATTGTACTTCAGGTAGAAGCAAAAGGTCTGGCATGTAAGACCCTCCAATAGCCTCATTTCCGCATGGGTGTAGTTTTTATACATACATTATTTTATGTTTTACATAAAATATATTGTGTTTAATATAAAATATTATACATTTCGGAAAAATTAATCAAATGAAGGCACTTGGCGACCGCTCAATCTCGTCGATTCTCACAAAAGTTATCACCGTGGTGTGGTATCTCGAATTCTTACTATTACTAACGCCTCCCCTGGTGTTTATGGATGATGATGGCATCCGCTATTCATGGCCCGTGACTCTCGAAACTGTCGGTACAAAGCCGACAATTCATCCCACCAAAAATGAGATCACACATTTTAAACTGCTCGAACGTTCCGATGTGCACCCTGCCGATGCACAAACCTTATCATTCGAAGATGCTTCGACTGGACGAAGATTACTTCAGACGTTGCATAACCTGGTTTACATCGGACTCATCATGTTTATCACTTGGCACCTGAAGAAAATATTTTCCGGCTTTTCAAATGATCAACCTTTCCTGGATAACAATGCAGCAAGGATAAAATGGATCGGGTTTTCAATTTTGTTCCTGGTGTTTTTCGATGTGCTGGAAGATGTATTTCACTTTATGTACACGAGTTCAACAATTGCACTGACGGGAGCAACCTTCGATCAGTTTAACATCAATTTTGACTTCCGTACTTTCTTTCTCGGATTGTTACTACTCATCATGGCTGAAATATTCAGAAAAGGTTACGAATATCAATCCGATAGCGAATCTATCTTATAAGATATGGCAATTATTGTAAACCTCGATGTGGCCATGGCCAAGAAGAAGATGTCATTAACAGAATTATCCAAGCGACTTGGTATTTCGATGACCAACCTTTCATTGCTCAAGACCGGAAAAGTTAAAGGTGTGCGGTTCGAAACACTGGAAGCTATCTGCAAGACTTTGGATTGCAAGCCAGGAGACATTCTGGATATAGAATAAAAATTATCATCCAACGATGACAACAAAAATCAAATCAATTTTCATTCCTGTGGGATTGCTTGTTTGCATGCTGACAAGTTGCAACAGAAATCCAGGAGAAACGAAATCTGAAAAAATTGAATATATAATGAACGAAGCCGTTCAGGAGCATCAGTTCGTGGGAAATGTTCTTGTAGTTGACAGTGGACGTGTCGTTTACAAAAAAAGCAATGGAAAAGCGAACGCTGCGTTGGGCATATCGAATTCAGATAGTACGAAATTCCTGATCGCATCGCTTTCAAAACCTTTCACGGCCACACTCATACTAAAACTGATTGAGGAAGGCACGCTAAACGCTGCAGATGGACTTGCGAAATTTTTCCCGACTGCAAAAAATACAAACCTCAAAAAAGTAACGATTCATCATTTACTCACCCACACCTCGGGAATGAAGGAGTTTATTACCAAGGAACATGTCTTTGAAGAAAATGATCTGCATAACATTGAGTTTAATTTCGATCCTGGTTCTGATTTCGAATATTCGAACTCAGGTTACATTCTTCTAAAGAAAATTGCTGAGATCTCATCCGGAAAAACATACACCGATCTGATCAGTCAACTTATTTTCACTCCACTACAGATGACATCTTCCGGAGTAGCCAGGAATATAAAGACCATCACTGATCTTGCCGTAGGATACAAGGATGCTACACAAAACAAACCGGATACGATCACCTTTTGGACTTGAAATCGTCGATGGAGCAGGATCATTGTTTTCGACTGCATCGGATATGTTAAAATTCAGCGAAGGTCTCAATGCTGAACAATTCCTGTCAAAGCCGATGCGCGACCTCATGTTTCAGCAGCACGTCAAAGAAAAATTTGGTTATGGCTGGTTTTTGCGTGAACGCAGAGGAATCTGGGATGTTGCGTATCACAAAGGTGATCTTCCTGGCTATACCAGTTTTTTGAGCAAAAAAACAACCAGCCATCAAACGATCATCCTATTGTGTAATGCAAATAGTCTTGACCTAAGCGATCTGGAAAATGATATCGCCAGAGTGCTGAAGGCAAAGGAGTAAGTATTATAACGATGAGAACGCAACCTTAAGCGAATACTAACACTGATACATATTTAAACACCGAAATGCCTGCCAACGCGATGACCGAAAAAAACCAATTTGTAACAAAGGAGTTGACGCTTTTTGTGGTTCTGGCCAGCGTTTTCTCGTGGCCTGTAGTGCTGCTCATCATTGCACAACTGCCTCCGGATTTCAAAACCGGGGATATTGATTCATTCACACGGGCAGTTGGAAGTATTAACATGCTCTACGGCTTCGGCCCGATGATTTCAGCCATTATTGTCACCCTCATGTATAAGGGAAAATCAGGACTCAAAGATCTTTTCACGAAAGTGGTTACGTGGAGAATTCCGTTGCAGTGGTATGGATACACACTTCTCTTACCTGTCATGTCGCAATGGACCGGACTGTTTTTGTGGGCTCAGCTCACAGGCACCGAATTACAAATCCCAACATTGACCGAACATCTCTGGAGCTGGTTGCAGATAACAGTGATTGCCACAGCCTATTACGTTACCGAAGAAGTAGGGTGGCGCGGGTTTATGCTTTCCAGAGTACTGTCAATATATCCATGGATCAAGTCCTCACTGTTAGTGGGAATCATCTGGGGCATCTGGCATTATCCCCTCTGGATTACTTCTGCCTGGGCAACTACGGGTTCGTTAAGAGAAGGGTCACTCATTGTAGCAGCAAATACCACGATTGTAGTTGGAATATCTGTTATTGTTACATGGATATTTAAAAACTCAAAAGAGAGTGTTCTGCTGGCGATGCTTTTCCACGGTGCAAATCAGGCGCATCTCACAAAAATGTACGCGGCTGCCGGTGATTCGGCTCTGCACGGATCAACTTTTATTCTTGTTCAGGCAATGACTTTTTCAGTCATGGTGGTTTTAGTTTTGCTGGTAATCCGAATGGAGAAATGAAACACAAAAGCAGCTCGAACAAACCGTCTCTGCTTTAAGAAATTTTATTTTACACCATCAAAACTATATCGGGCCATCTCCCAAAAAGCATCAAGGGCAATCATACGGGGTTTGAAAAAAGAAATGAGATCGGGCCAGTGATCTTTGTTCATAACAGAAACGTCCGGAAGTGTTTTCGATATCCTGCTCACCGTTTTTGATTCAACGCTAACATTCCGCTGCCACGTCCACTCCTCGCCGACCGCTGCATGAAACATTTTTTTTGATTGCAGAAATTGTTCGAAATACAGTTCGCGCGTAACATCATGGAATGGCTCGATTGAAATATAAATCGATGCCGATTTGAGGCCAGCATCCATTCTGAAATAAATATCCTTTACCTGTGTATGGTAATTAATCCAGCTGATCTTCTCTCCTTCCGAGGAAGGAACAGGGCTCATATATTTGCCAAAGGCGGTCCAGAATTCCTGTCTGATGCGCGATGCCTCTTCCCGGGTAAACATGAATATCTTTCCTATTCTTTTCTTGATTGCCGGGGTTTCCGTATCTCAAGCTGACGTATATCCTCCATATCCTTGGGCCTGCGTGACATGAGCTTATTCTGTATTAAAAAATCATAGTTTATGACCTTTGCTTTATAGTCTATGACCTTCATTGATTCTGCCAATTGGTAAGCTGCATCAAAAGAAAACTTTCCGTCAATCATAGAAAGAAGCTCGATCGTAAAGTGGTCCAAAGGAAGTATGATGACTTGTTTTATATTTTCGTGTTTTTGTTTTTCCAGATCCTGAGTTTCAAAACCAAATAATTCAATCGCCTTCAATAGCTTCTCGTAATTTTCTACCGACGGATCATACCAGATATCGATGTCACCGGTTGCTCTTTGAAATCCATGATAGTTAACTGCCAATCCCCCCACGATCAGGTAGTGTACCTGATTTTTGTTAAGGTGACCACAAAACTGATCCAGGTCCTCCAGAAAGCTCTCCATGATTATCGTTTCCTCTTAAGGATAATGCTGCCAGGCTTAGCGACGTGGGTGTAATTCTTTTGTAAGCGTGAGGTGGCACGAATGAGATCAAACATAAAATCAATCCGTTCCTGCGGTGAACGAGCAACATCCTGAAGGATTTGATGGTCTTTCTTTTCCGATACAGAAACTAAAATAGCCTTTTTCATGAGTCTTAAAATTACAAAATATAGGCCAGAAAATAATACAGGGCTTTAAATCAAAAATGAGGAGGCCAGGGCGTGTGAATAAAAAAACAGCAGAGCCCCTGGACTCTGCTGGAAAATTAAGGTTGGATCGATTGGAGCAAATACAAACCTAAATCCTTACCCTAATTTCTTGTACAAACACACACCTATTAACCTTATTTTAAATCACAATCTTGTTATCCTGTTTAATTCCATCCGCCCCCGAGCTGCTGATAAATATTGACACGGGCATGCATCTGGTGCATCTTGGTTTCTATCAGTTCAAATTTTGCTTCCAGGGCATCGCGCTGTGTAAGTAAAACTTCCATGTAGTCTGCACGCGCAGATTTGAAAAGCCTTGTTGAAATTGCTATCGACTCGGTAAGTGCTTCCACCTGTTTGGTTTTCAATGCATAACTACTTTCCAGATTGTTGATGTTGGAAAGCTGATTGGCCACTTCAATGTATGCCTTTAAAATTGTCTGCTCGTAATGATAGGCATGCTGAATCTGTTTTGAGGTAGCAGAATAATAATATGCCTTGATCGCATTACGATTAATCAACGGTTGCATTAACTGTCCACCCAGTGAATAAATCAATGACTGTGGTGAGGTTATTAAAAATTGGGGATTGAAGGCCTCAAAACCTACACCTGCGGTAATTCGTAGTGAAGGATAAAAATTAGCGCGGGCCGATTTCACATCGAGCTTCGCTGCAACAAGCTCAAGTTCAGCTTGCTTAATATCCGGACGATTGATTAAAAGTTGTGATGGTATACCCGAGTGGATTTCACGCGGAACCAAATCTGTAAAGGTTTGTGAATTCCTTAACACGGGTTGTGGAAATCGACCCACAAGGAAATTAATTCTGTTCTCCGTTTCCGTAATCGCCTGCATAATAAAAAACTGACGGCTTTGATTTTTAAGTACCTCAGCTTCAAATTTCCGCACTGCTAATTCGGTAACCTTGGCAGCCGCTTTTTCCATTTTCACGATATCAAGCGCGTTTTGCTGAATCTCAATGTTCTTTTTCAGTATCTCCAATTGATTATCAAATGCCATGAGTTCGTAATAGGAGTTGGCAATTTCCGCAATCAGATTGGTGACCATAAAATTTCTTCCTTCCACCGTAGATAAATACCGGTACAGCGCTGCTGCTTTAGCATTGCGTAATTTTTTCCAAATATCCACTTCCCACGAGGCGGTAGCCGCAACAACATAATTTGGCAGAGGATTCGGAAATTCTTTACCCGGTTGAATTTCATTGTTTTCTTCGACAGCCCCTTCGCGCGTGTACTGACCAACCTTTTCTACTCCTGCACCGCCTTCGATATCCACAAAAGGAAGGTACTCTCCCTTCTTGGCTCTCACCTCATTGTTAGCAATGTTGATTTCCTGCAGGATAATATTAAACTCCTGATTATTTCTCAACGCCGTATCAATCAGCGAAGTCAAATACGGATCTATGAAGAAGTCCTTCCACTTGATCGTTGCTGTGTTGACAGTATCCTGTGAATTGTAAAATTCTTTCGGCGTTGTCTTGTTCTCAACTTTTTGAGATAAGTGCGGTCCGGTACAAGCCGCATATGCCAGGGAAATAAAGAGGATCCCTGCGTACTTCAATATTCGTTTCGTGCGCATTGTCATTTATCTTCAGATTGTGGAAAGTTGTCGATCTGGTGAACGAGGTTTTCAGTGAGCGGATCATGATCTTCATCGCGTATCAGCTTTCTGCCTTCAGCCCATGAGCCAAAGACGTAGTATAGTCCCGGTACAACGATCACTCCGAAAATGGTTCCGAACAGCATACCGCCCAGTGCCGATGAACCAATGGTTTTGTTTCCAATTGCACCCGCACCATGTGCAAATACAAGTGGAATTAATCCCGCAATGAAAGCGAACGATGTCATCAGGATCGGACGAAAACGTACCTTCGCTCCTTCTATAGCAGCTTCAAAAACAGTAGCACCCTGCTGTTGTTTCTGAACGGCAAACTCAACGATCAACACTGCATTCTTACCCAGCAATCCTACCAACATCACCAACCCCACCTGGGCATAAATATCATTCGCCAGTCCCATCCCTTTAATCAAAAGGAATGAACCGAATACACCAGCCGGTAACGAGAATACAACAGCCAACGGTATGATGAAACTTTCATACTGCGCTGCAAGTACGAGGTAAACAAACGCCAACACGATAAGAAAGATGTACACAGCTTCATTTCCGCGTCTTGTTTCATCATAAGAAAGTGCAGCCCAGTCAATATCAAATCCATTGGGTAATGTTTTCGCCGCAACTTCCTGAACAGCTTTGATGGCCTCTCCGCTGCTATAACCGGTTGATGGACCCCCTCTGATCGCTGCCGTATTGTACATGTTGTATCGGTTGATTTCATTGGCTCCCTGTTTCTTTTTAATGGTCATGAAGGCCGAAAAAGGAACCATCTCACCCCTGTCATTCTTCACCCACAGCTTCAGCACATCCGAAGGGAGTTTTCTGTACTCAGGTGCAGCTTGTACAAACACTTTGAAGAAACGTTGGTATTTAATAAAACCAAGTTCATAGGTACTGCCCACAAAAATCGAGAGCGTATTCATCGCGTTACCAATTGAAACTCCCTTTTGCATCGCTAGCTCATTGTCGATATCAATTTCGTATTGCGGATAGTTGGCACTGAAGAATGTGAATAGTCCTGTAATCTCCTTACGTTTTCTCAATTCATTCATGAACTCCGTGGTTACGCGTTCAAGTTGCAGGTAATCTCCGCTATTTGTTTTATCAAGCAACTGCAATGAAAATCCACCCGCTGCTCCGAATCCCGGTACTGCCGGCGGATCAAAAAATTCGATGGTGGCACCAGGAATGCTTTTTGCTTTTTCTTCCAGTTCAAGAATGATTTCCGGCACAGTATGTTTGCGTTCCGACCACGGTTCGAGATTAATCAGACAAGTACCAGCATTCGATCCGCGTCCTTCGGTGAGTACTTCATATCCTGCAATAGACGAAACTGATTTTATTCCATCTACGGTATTAATAACTTCTACCAACTTGTTGGATAAATCATTCGTCCGCTCCAGTGTTGAACCAGGCGGTGTTTGAATGATCGCATACAGCATTCCCTGATCCTCACTCGGAATAAAACCTGAAGGCAGGTTGTTGGCAATGCCGAGAATGCCCAAAGCAAACACGACAAATAAACCTACCGTGACAATTCTTCGGTTTACAATCAATCTCAATAGCCACACATACTTTCCAGTCACTTTTTCAAACCCTCCATTGAAACTGTCGAGCGATCTGCTCAGCCAGGTTCTCTTCCGTGGTTTGCCATGATTGTTTTTCAATATCATCGCGCAGAGCACAGGAGTAACAGTAAGCGCAACAATACCTGACAGAATGATGGAAGACGCCATCGTAATGGAAAACTGCCTGTAGAATGTTCCTACCGGACCTGTCATGAAGGCCACCGGAACAAACACAGCGGTCATTACGAGCGTGATGGCGATAATAGCACCGCTGATTTCTTCGAGTACTTTTTTGGTAGCGGTGTATGGTGAAAGTGTTGTTCCTTCCATTTTAGCATGCACCGCTTCCACTACCACAATGGCATTATCCACCACAATACCGATGGCCAATACGAGGGCGAACAACGTAACCATGTTGATGGTCAACCCGAAAAATTGCATGAACATAAATGCTCCGATCAGCGATACGGGAACGGCCAATGTCGGAATAAGGGTCGAGCGCCAGTCGCCCAGGAATACGAATACCACGAGTGCAACAAGGATAAAAGCATCACGCAATGTATGAAGCACATTCTCTGTGGATGCATTCAAAAAATTAGAAACATCATAACTGATTTCATATTCCATGCCCGGAGGGAAAGTTTTCTTAAGCTCGTCGAGTTTGATTTTTACATTCTCAATAACTTCACTGGCATTACTGCCATACGTCTGCTTGAGCACCATCGCGGCAGAAGGGTGTCCGTTCATGCTGGAATAAATATCGTAGTACTCACTTCCCAACGTGACTTTCGCCACATCTTTTAGTCTCAGAATTTCTCCTTCCGGATTGGCCTTGATAATTACATTTTCATATTGCTGTGGATCACTGAACCTGTCGGAGTAGGCCAACACATATTCAAGCGCTTCAGCGCGGTCGCTATCTCCACGACCAATTCTTCCCGGCTTACCAATAATACTTTGGTCATCCAAAGCTTTCATCACTTCATCGGGCGAAATTTTATAGGCTCGCATCCTGTCGGGATTTAACCATACACGCATGGCGTATTGCCGGCTTCCTAATATTCTTACCTGCCCAATACCGTTAATGCGTTGAAGCTCAGGAACCATGTTAACCCCTGCATAATTGAACAGGAATTTCATGTTGGCATTCTTATCGGTACTGTAAAGATTTACATACATCAGCATACTGGGAATTACGGGGGTAATGATTACTCCTTCGCGTTGCACCAGTATGGGCAATCGGTTTGTTACTTGCTGTACACGGTTCGACACCTGCACGAGAGCCTGATTGATGTCGGTACCCGGATTGAATACAACCTGAATATTTGCTTCTCCAGCACTGGTGGCATCGGAGGTCATGTACCTCATTCCCCACGCACCATTGATCGATTGTTCCAACGGAATGATAACAGATTCAGCCAATGATTTAGCACTGGCTCCAGGATACGATGCACTGACCATCACCACGGGTGGCGCGACCTCAGGAAACTGTGATGTAGGCAGCGTCTTAATGGCCAGCCCTCCCACAAATAGAATTGCCAGCGAAATGACAATGGCAAATACGGGTCTTTGAATGAATTTACTGAACATGTTCTTATACTATTTTTTGAATGCCTATCTTATTCAACATATACTTTCAGATGCGGGATTACCTCTTTGGGATCCTGATACTCAAACTCCGCGATCTTGTCGAGATCCTTCACTTTCCGTATACCTTCAAGAATGATCATGTCATCTGCGGTTACTCCGTCTTTCACAACATAGAGGTCCGGCATTTCAGCCGCTAACGTGATCTCCCGTTGATGTACAACCTTGTCTTTGTCCACAACAAAAACATATTTCTTCTCAAGAATTTCGAATGTCGCCTTCTGAGGAATGAGGAGCGCATTTCGAAGTGGCACAATCATTTCCACATTTCCTGTTTCGCCATGACGTAAAAGCCCTTTGGGATTTGGAAAGGTTGCCCTGAAAGCAATGTTTCCGGTTTCATTATTAAAGTCTGCTTCAATGGCTTCCACGAGTCCCGGATATCCGAACCGCTGACTATTTGCCATGATCAGGTTCACCCGCATTACGCTGTCTCGCTTTACGTGCTGTTTATAATCCAGATATTCAGCCTCGGGAACATTAAAATAAACCCACATCTTACTATTGTCGGAAAGCGTGCTGAGCAATTCACCCTCACTGATCAAACTACCGAGCCTTACCTGAAAACGATCCATGATGCCTTCAAACGGTGCCCTGATCTCGGTGAACCCAAGATGAACCGTAGCCAACGACAACTCAGCATTGGCTTTATCAAACTTCGCTTTTGCCAATGCCAGTTCGTTTTTGGAAACCACGTTGCTATCGGCAAGGGATTTTGTATTCTGATATTCGATTTCGGCAAAATTAGCTTCTGCCTTTGCACGCTGTTGCTCAGCTTCATAGAGCATCGGCATGATTTGAAACATCTGTTGACCCTTGCGTACAAGTTGTCCTTCATCCACAAAAATTTTCTGCAGATATCCTCGTTCAAGGGCACGCAGTTCAATGTGTTGTATGGCATGAATCTGACATACGTATTCGCGAGTGATCAGCGTGTCCTGCTTTAATGGACGCGTAACCGAAAATTTGGTTTCCGCTTCTGCTTCTTTTTCTGCACCACAACGCGCAAAGAGAAACAAGGAAGCTAAACCGATGAACATGAACATTCTTTTCATAACTATTTCTATTATATATAGCAGTACAAGATTTCGTTTCTTCTTGAATGTCTTACGACAAGAAATTTTTTCAGGGTTTAAACACGATGTTACGGCCAGCCGTGATTACCTGTGCTGGGCCGAAATCTAGAGGGGCAATCTTAAGTTTTTCTAAAGATGGAAGGAAAAGAATAAAATGTTCAGTTCAGGGGGTAATCCAGTTATCGATTGCACCATTAAAATTGATTTCAATTTTATGGAGGTGCTGTGTTGCATCATAGTAGTACTCAGCCGAATATCCATAGGTGTCGCAGATGCTTTTTACGATGGAAAGCCCCAAGCCGATGGAGTTTGATTTTGTATTTAATTTGACAAATCGGTTAAAAACCTTTGCTGGATCACCAACAGGCTTTGGCCCGGTGTTCTCTATGCGCAAAAACGTCTTTTCCGTGATGATCCGGATGACGCCCCCGTCCATGTTATGTTTTACAGAATTTGTGATCAGATTCTCAAGCAATATTTCTGCTAGCAAAGGATTCATTTTGACGACCGCCATTTCCTGGTATTGCCGGGAGACAACAAGGGATTTGATCTTTGTCACCTCATCCAGGTTTTCAAGAATGCGGTCAACGATAACATTAAGAGAAAGCTCTTCTCCAAAATTGAATTGGCTATTCTCTATTTTTGAAATAATTAAGAGTGATTCGTTCAATTTAGACAATCGGTTCACCGCCCGCATGGAAGAATTCACCAAATCCATTTGTTCCTGGGTTAATCCGGGAGAACCCAGTAAGAGTTCCAATTTGTTGGCGATAATGGCCAGGGGTGTCTGAATTTCATGTGATGCGTTTTCAATAAACTCTTTTTGAATATTAAACTCCTTATGAATTCTGTGAATCAACTTTTCGATTCCCCCGGAAAGCAATTCAAATTCATCAATGTTTGTTTCAGGAAATTTTAATGATGTGACGCTTTCTGCTTTTTCAATCTTGTAATTATTAATTTTCTCTAGAATGGTGTAGAAGGGCGACCACAAAATGATCGAAAGATTTCTGTTCAACAAAGAAAGTGCACCTACGAATGCAGCAAATAGCAACAGCACCAGAATAATATCACCTTCAATGAGATTGCCGTCTTCAATAATCGGACGCCGCAGTTGTATTCGATAGCTCTTCCCCTCGACAACAGTATTAAACGTTAATTGACGAAAGGGTCTGTGTGTTTCTTCAACCTCGTCATAGATGACGGTATCCGAAAATACATCCCCCCTGGCTCCTGCTTTTGCCATGGGATGAATGGAGACCATGTTGCCGGAATATTTTTGAAATTGACTGATGCTGTCACTTTTTGAAAGTTGCTTGACAATATATTCCTTACGCGTTTCAAGTTCGCTATAATAATTCCTGTCCAAAATATCCTCAAAAAGAAGGTAAAAGAATACACCTCCGATACAATAGATCACCAGCGCAACCCCGAAGAAATAAAAATTGGTTTTATTCAGAAGTTTCATTCTTCGGAAAATCGATATCCTATTTTATATACCGTTTTAATGTAATCCTCGCCCCCATGGTCCATGAGTTTTTTTCTCAGGTTGCTCACATGCGTATAAAGGAAATCATAAGAATCTGATGTGCTTATATAATCACCCCACAAATGCTCAACAATGGTCTCCTTAGGCAGTATTTTCGTCTTGTTGGAAATAAAATAGATCAGCAGATCATACTCTTTTTTCGTAAGCACAACAGGCTTGCCATTCACTTCTACTTTCAACGTGTCGGGTGCTATCTGGATTTCATTAAAAATGATCTTCTGCTCACCGTCAAACATTCTCCTTCGTAAAACGGATTTAAGACGGGCGTTGAGCTCTGACAGGTGAAAAGGTTTTGTGAGATAATCGTCAGCACCGATTTCGAGCCCTGTGATTTTGTCCTGTAGGGAAGACTTGGCCGAGATGATGATAACACCTGTATTATTTCGTTTGCCTTTCAATTCCTTGACAATATCAAGACCATTTCCATCCCCCAGACCGATATCGGCAATAATACAGTCGTATTGATACAAGTTTATTTTTTCCATGCCTTCTTCAAACGAAGAGCTGGTTTCGCAGACGTGACCCTCCGACTTAAAAAAGGCACGGAGGGAATTGATCAACTCTTCTTCATCTTCGATGACTAGTACTTTCATTTGAAAAACAGATTTAAAGATCGTGAGAAAACAGGCGATTTCTGCAAAGCTAAAAGAACATTCTTAAGCAATTCTGAGTTCTTCCGATTTTGATTCTTCACTCCTGGTGAGAGAAACTCATGCTTTTTTCGCCAATTACCTCAACTCAAGAAAAATTTAAGAATTCAAAAGCACTTTTAGACGAAAATCATTGGTATCACGTACCGATATTCTGGCAGAATGATGACGGATATTCATTTCACAGAATTACGAATTTCAATATTTCCGGGTTATGAAGTTTAGAAACAACGGCCATTATCGAAGAATCAAATACTCGCCAAACCATTCGGTAAAACCCAAGCTGAAACACTCAAATTGGATACTTTTTTTTGTTGGAGTGATCATCTGCGTGTCCACGGCACCATACCTGGTGGTCAGAAAAGGATATGTGGTTCCTTCAACACTTGCTGAATATCTTCGCGCGATGATGGTGCTGGGACCTTTCGCGTTCTGTATCGTGCTGCTCTTACTTTGGATGCTTCAATTCAAACCTTATCTGGAAATGAAAAATGGACACTACTATGTAGGTACATTTGAAATCAAGCTTAAAAAGCAAATGCTCGGATTTTGCTACCTGAAACTTTTTCCTGGAACGTGGAACTGGATAAAAGTGAATGAAAAAATATTCCGGTCGCTCAACATAGGCGATGCTATAGAGTTAAGGCGGGCTCCTTTTGGAAATATTGATGGCATCAGAAAAGTGTCGGGTACTCAGAGAGTACGGGAAGGTGATGCATGAAATAAGTAAATGCTTATTTACTATGATTATCCTTCATCAACGAACGCGCCGCAAACAATGCCAACAAACTTATCCCTGCTCCGAAGGAACAATAATAGCCCACATAAGGAAGGCCATAGTCATTGGCCAGCATGGTAGCCAGGTAGGGAGTGAGCGATGCACCCAGAATGCCGGCGAGTGTAAAGCATAACGATGCCCCAGTGTAGCGAACCTCCGGCGGAAAGATTTCGGCTAACGCTGTACCTACAGGTCCATAATTCAAACCCATCAATAACAGGCCGGTCGATTGGAACATAATCAGGTTTCCATGGGTGAAGAAGCTTGAGAAAAATAATCCAAAAATAAAAATACCCATGGTTGACGCGATGAGCATGTTACTCCTTCCCTTACTGTCGGCGATCACAGCTGACAAGGGAACTCCAACTGCAAAAAACAACATGGAGATCATCTGCGCAATCAGAAAACTTTCACGCGGAATCTGCAATACCGTCGTACCCCAGCTCAACGAAAATACGGTCATGATGTAAAAAACCAGGAACGTACTGATGGTAGCAACTGTACCGAGAAAGATCGCTTTGGTATGTTTCGTAAAGACATCGACCACAGGTACTTTTACCCGGGCCTGCTTATCCATGATCCTGAGAAAATCAGGTGTCTCTGTTATTTTCAGACGTACGTAGAGTCCCACGAACACAAGCAGCGCACTGGCTACAAACGGAATACGCCAACCATAATCTAAAAATTGTTCATCACTCATCGTCTTGCTGAGAATAAGGAACGTACCGCTTGATAATAAAAATCCAATCGGTGCACCCAATTGAGGGAACATGCCATACCATGCCTTCTTATTCTGCGGCGCATTTTCGGTAGCGAGCAATACAGCTCCTCCCCATTCTCCACCAAGACCCAATCCCTGACAAAAACGAAACAGTGCCAGCAAAATGGGCGCAGCAATACCAATCGTATTATACGAAGGCAATAGTCCGATAGCCACCGTTGCCGGCCCCATCGTCATTAACGCAGCTACCAAGGTTGCTTTGCGTCCCCTGCGATCTCCAAAATGTCCGAAGAGAGCAGCGCCTAACGGCCGGGCGAAAAATGCAAGGGCAAATGTTGCCAGTGAAGCAAGCGTAGAAGCAACAGGATCATCCGCGGGAAAAAAGAGTTTAGGAAAAACCAGCACAGCGGCTGTGGCGTAGATATAGAAATCAAAAAACTCAATGGTGGTTCCTATAAGACTGGCTGCAAGGATTCGGCTTACGGGATTGGTCTGATTCTTTATTTGATTCATGTGGGAGTCCGGGTGCTACCGTAAAGATTGAACGCAAGATCACATTTTAGATATAATTTAAAAAGTGGTATAAATTCAGGGCGATTATTATTCCGGTTGCCGTAGACTCAGCTAAGAAGTCTCAATAACGGGTTGTATATTTAAAAGCCAAAAAGAATACAAAATGCCTCAATCCATTTTCAGAATTTTACTGTTAGTAAGCGCGTTATCCATGTGCCTTCCTGCCATGGCTCAAAAAGTCACTGAACCCACAGGTCCGCCAACAACTCCCAATTGGTCGTGGCCCTACGAGCCCTACCGGATTGTGGGCAACATCTATTATGTAGGCACGTACGACCTCGCCTGTTATCTCATCGTCACACCCAAAGGAAATATTCTCATCAACACAGGGCTTGCCGCGTCTGCTCCCATGATTGAGGCCAACATTAAAACATTAGGCTTTACACTATCGGATACAAAGATCCTGTTAACCACCCAGGCACATTATGATCACATGGGAGCTATGGCTGCCATCAAAAAATTAACCGGTGCTAAAATGATGGTGGACGAAAAAGATGCGCCCGTCATGGCCGATGGCGGAAGTTCTGATTATGAATTGTTCGGAAGTACAGGCGCCACGTACGAACCTGTGAAAGCAGACAGACTGTTGAAGAATGAAGATAAAATAAAATTGGGAGGTACTACCATTACGATGCTCCATCATCCGGGTCACACCAAGGGTTCGTCCAGTTTTCTGCTTGATGTAAAAGACGAAAATAAAACCTACAAAGTGTTTATCGCCAACATGCCTACGATCGTCACTTCACGAAAACTTTCTGACGTTCCCACCTACCCCGGAATAGCCGCTGACTATGCCTACACCTTTGCATCGCTGAAAAATGCAAAGTTTGATATCTGGCTATCATCACACGCCAACCAGTTTGGCATGCATTCAAAACACAAACCGGGTGATCCCTATAACCCCGATGCCTTTATCGATCGTGCCGGATATGATAAAGCTGTGAATAATCTGGAAGCACAATATTTAAGAAAGATCGCAGATAAATAGGATTGGCAAATTATGAACTCATGTACAGTAAACTAAAACAGCTTCACGCTGAAGTAAAAAGCCATTCCGATCTAACATACAGGTCAGCCCCTTTTTTTGCAGCTAAGATCCGGGAGATTAAAGTTGAATTGCTTAAGGTTTCCATGGCACAAGGCGAACAGGTGTCCCGTGATGTGGATGACGCCATTCGTTTCATTGAAATTACGGAACGCGAAGACCTCAACATGATTCAGGCATATCCGAAAGAAGTGCCTAAATACCTGGGTCGCGTAAAGGATACGGTGGTGGCAAAACTCGCATTTGCTAATAAGTAAAATTCAAGGCTTACGAAAACTTAAAAAGCCTGACAACGTTTATGGACTTTCAAGTACTAACAGAATAATCCTTTGATTTCTACGTTAGCTACCTTAATGCGAACGGCAATTCAGTCAACAGGACCTACCATAGGGGTGCGGTAACAGAAATATTTCGACTGACAAGATCGGAAGACACAAAAGAAGTACGTAACTTTATGGCCTCATCGTGACTTCGTGGTAACTCTAATGATGTGAACAACAATATGATATCACGGCAATTCTCTTTCGTTATCTTTTTCATCGTTCCCTTCGCCGTCACTGCGCAGAAGGAAGTGAAGACCTACTTTGATCCGCAGCGAAGGCAAATGCACGAAGATTACTTCGTTTCCCGTGAAGACAATGAAACATTACACGGCTCATACAAAAGTTTCTATCCCAATGGCAAAATGGAGATGGAGGGCAAATTTGATGATGGAAAACGCTCGGGTACTTTTTTTGAGTATCATGAAAATGGAAAACTGTCGCGAAAGATCAGTTATGTCAATGGCTTGCGACATGGTGTCGTCGAAGTCTATGATGAGGAAGGCAAACCGGTGCAACATGCGCGTTACGAAAACAATCTTCTGGTAGATACTATCCAATCTTATTTTAATACAGGCACAAAGCGAAATGAGTCTTATTTTGTGGAAGGCAAACCAGATGGCGTGGTGCGTGAATTCTATCCATCTGGAAAACTTAAACGAGACGTCATTTATAAAAACAAAAAACCCAACGGGGTTGCTACATCCTACTATGAAGACGGGACCAAATCCTCTGAAACAAATTTCAAGGATGGCGTGATGAGCGGGTTTTACAAAACGTACTATCCCAACGGTCAATTAGAAACCGTTTCCACGATGAAGGATGGAGAAAAAACCGGCAACTTTAAAAACTATGATCAGCAGGGCCACCTGCTGCTGGAAGGATATTTCACCAACGGTACTCTTGAGGGAGAAAACATCGCATACTATCCCAATGGAGCAATACTGCATAAGTTCTTTTATAAAGAGGGAGCTAAAACCGGAACCAACACGGAGTATCATGCTAACGGTAAGATCAAAATCAGGGAACAGGTGTCCTTAACGGGTATCGATATCAAAGAGGAAGCTTTTACTGAAGACGGTAAGCAACTTTATGAAAAGAATTTCAGAAAACTAAAACCTCATGGCACGTGGATATATTATGCGGCCGACGGAAAAACCACGCACATTAAAGAGGTGTATGAAAAAGAAAAATTGCATGGCATACGAACAACGTACTATCCCTCTGGCACAAAACAATTGGAGGAGACCTATCAGTTCAACCTGATCACCGGACCTGTGATCCATTATTATGAAAATGGAAAAGTCGAGTCCACGTCACAATACAAAGCCAACCGTCTACTTGGGCCTTTTATTTCCTATTACCCGAATGGCAAAGTCAAAGAACAGGGTGAATATGTGGCAAATAAAAAACACAAGGAATGGAAGGAATTTGATGAACAGGGAAACCTTGTGCGTACCTATATTTTCAATGCCGGAATTCTACAGAAACCAAAGCCATAATCCGGGTTCATTTTAAATTCAGTTTTGCACAAACCTTTCACTGATGTCGCCACCCCTTGTGAAGTTGTGGCAGCTTTGTATTTTCGTGTCACAATTATTCTATGCAAGCCATCAAAGAAACAAACTTCCGATTTAAGGGACAGACAGGATTTTATAAGGGCAAAGTAAGGGACGTCTATTACTTTGGAGATACGATGGCCATGGTTGCCACCGACCGGATTTCTGCTTTTGATGTAGTGTTGCCTCGGGCTATTCCCGACAAAGGAAGAGTACTCAATCAAATTGCAGCATTCAATCTTAATGCCACCAAAAATGTGGTGCCCAACTGGGTGATGAGTACCCCAGATCCCAATGTCACCATTGGATTTACCTGCGAGCCATTCCCGGTGGAAATGGTAATTCGTGGTTACCTGGCAGGTCACGCTGCCAGGGAATATAAACTTGGAAAACGAATACTTTGCGGAGTACCGTTACCAGAAGGATTGAAAGAAAACGATCCCCTCCCCACACCCATTATCACACCAACAACGAAGGCTCACGAAGGCCATGATGAAGATATCTCGCGCGAAGAAATTCTTAAGCAGGGCCTCGTAAGTGAAGCAGACTACATCAAACTTGAAGACTATACACACAAACTATATGCTGCAGGTCAGGCCATGGCTGCCAGGCGCGATTTAATTCTCGTCGATACCAAGTATGAATTCGGGAAACACAACGGTACAATTTACCTGATCGATGAAGTGCATACCCCCGACTCTTCCAGGTATTTTTATAAAACAGGATACCAGGAACGACAACAGTCTGCCGAACCTCAAAAGCAGCTCTCGAAAGAGTTTGTGAGGCAATGGTTAATTGAAAACGGTTTTCAGGGTAAAGAAGGACAACATGTGCCTGAAATGACTGACGCCATTGTAAACTCCATTGCCGACCGCTACCGCGAACTCTATCAGCAGGTTACGGGTGATCGATTGACCTCCGTAAATTATGATAAGCTGTCAGAAAGAATTGAACAGGCCATTATTCATTCGATAAATTAAGTTAATTTTAGGCTTTTAGACTACCCTATGAAGTATACCATCGACAAGCAGGACAAATACAGTTTACTACGTCTGCATGAAGAGAAACTGGATTCCAGCTATGCACCTAGCCTGAAGTCAGAGATGATCACGCTGCATGCTGAAGGCGTTTCGAACATCATCCTCGATCTTGCCGAAGTAAAATATACCGATTCATCCGGCCTGAGTGCACTGCTTGTAGGTAATCGAATCATTCAGGAAGATGGGGGAATTTTCATTTTAGCAGCCCTCTCCGACCATACTATGAAACTGATCAAGATCTCACAACTTGACAGTGTGCTGAATATCCTTCCAACCGTGCAAGAAGCAATTGATGCCGTCTTCATGCACGAGATTGAAAAGGATATGAAAGAAGGAGAATAGCAATCAAAGTCCATGGTCGATAGTCCATCGTCAATTGCCGACTCTACCATCGACTATGGACTATCGACCCGCGATTAAATGCCGATGACTAGCATAACCTGTTTATCATTCTCAGTGGGATTTTTCTTACGAATGCTCCCCGGTCTGTGTCCCCACAGACCGAAACGAGTACCCAAACGAGTATCCGAAACGAGTACCCGAAACGATCCAAACCTATGACCAACGAAACACGGTATATTTATTTTAATATTTCGTCCAAAATCCCATATTAGCCATCAATGAGTTCTTCCCTCGAAAAAAAGAAGCATAACCTGTTTATCATTCTCAGTGGGATTTTTCTTACGAATGCTTTACTGGCAGAAATGATTGGCGTAAAAATTTTTTCGGGCGAAGCCACCCTTGGCCTTCAGCCAGCCAATATCAACATCCTTGGGTTTACCATGGCCTTTAATCTAACGGCCGGAGCTGTTATCTGGCCCGTTGTGTTCATCACCAGTGACCTGATCAACGAATATTTTGGAAAGCCCGGTGTGAAGCGAATTAGTTATATCACAGCGGCTTTGATTGCATATGCTTTTATCGTGGTCTTCTTCGCCATGAAGCTTCCGCCTGCTGATTTCTGGATGGATACCAACAAGACAGATGCACAGGGCAACTATTTCAATATGGACTTCGCCTTTAATAAGATTTTCGGTCAGGGAAACCGGATCATTTTGGGTTCCCTTTCTGCCTTCCTGATAGGACAATTGGTCGATGTTTTTGTTTTTCAGAAGTTAAGAAAGCTAACGGGTAGTAAAATGCTCTGGCTACGTGCCACAGGATCTACCTTGATCTCTCAACTCATCGACAGCTTTGTTGTGCTCTTTATTGCTTTTTATGGAATCTTCGATAACAGCCAGATCGTGGCGATCGGGATCACCAATTACATCTATAAATTTGTTGTTGCAATCTTGCTAACACCCCTCATTTACCTGGGCCATTCGATGATCGACAATTATCTTGGAAAGGAACATGCGAGCAAACTCTCTGAGGATGCGGCTTCGCAGAGTAATTCGTTTTTGTAGCTTGGATTTTGCCATGCCGTCCTTTAGGCAGGGACGAGGGCTGAGTGGCACGCATTGCAAACGCGCTAACTTCGAAAAAAAACTCCCACAACGTCATGCTACGGAGGCAACAACGAATTCCACCGAACGTCCCGACTGAAGCAATCCCCTTTACTTGTAATTGCAACGCTGATGAATGTAAAATGAGCACGAGAATTGAGTGCAGGGTTCCAAACCTCCCTCTAATTTCGTTCATCGCTGCCTCAATTCAGTGTTTCGGGGATTGCTTCGGTCGCAAAAAGATCGTGTTAATCGATGTAGCTCCCCTGTCTGCCGACAGGCAGGCTCGCAATGAACGTCGAGGTCATGAAAAAAACTATCCCCTTCTCAAATTATCTAAAAAAATCCCGGTAGCAATGGCAGCATTCAACGACTCTGCCCCACCAATTCGTGGAATGGTAATCCGATGCGTGACAAATTTTTCTACTTCAGGTGAAATACCCCGGGACTCATTGCCGATAACAATCATGCCTCCTGATTTGAACTGAACCTTGTGAATATCCTCCCCGTTCAGAAAAGCACCATAAACAGGAAGGGTCTTCATGTGCAGATAATCCGGCAACGAGGTGTAGTATACCGAAGTTCGGCAAAATGAACCCATGGTTGAGCTAATTACTTTCGGATTATAAAAATCGGCTGTGTCCTCGGAAGCAATAATATGTTTAATTCCATACCAGTCTGCTGTTCGAATGATCGTTCCAAGGTTTCCCGGATCACGAATGTCATCAAGCACCAATAAGGTTTCATTGTCCTTGATGACAGGTAACGCATTATGCTTCATTTTAGCTACCGCCAGTGCAGCTTCATTGGTCTGAAAAAGACCTAAAGAGCCCAACTCTTTTTCAGAAGAAACCACCACTTCGGCGCCCGAAGATCTCAACGCCGATTCGTTATCCGCGGTAAAGCCTTCAGTACCAGCCATCCATATGGTTTCAAAGTCACTTTGAAGAAGTTCCTTCACACTTTTTGCTCCTTCCACGATAAAGCATTGTTCCTGTTTTCGGTATTTCTTTACTTGCAGGGATTTAATGAATTTAATTCGGGCTTTGGAGATCATAACAGGCAGCTTCGGGAGGAAATTTAGATATTTTCTGCACATCGGTATAATTACCGCTGTTCTTTCCGGTTGCGTTGGTACGCGATACCTCCCCGAAAACAAGAAGTTACTGTATCGGCAAAGCATCAAGGCACCCAAAGACTTTGATCGGACAGGACTTTCCGACCTGTACATCCAAAAAGCCAACAGCCGGTTTCTCACCTTACCCATCACCCCTTTAGTAGCGCTTCATCATGCCGGGGAAAAACGGTATGATCGGGAATTTTATGTGGCCAAAAAAAAGGCTGTTGAAGCAAAGTTTGACAAAAAAATAACTGAGGCAAAAAAACCAAACAAAATAGCCAGTCTGCAATACCGCAAGCAGCGAAAAATAGAATCCATTGATTCAAAAATCGAAAATGGGAATCTCTTTATGCAATGGGGAGAACCTGTTTCTGTTTTTGATTCCGCAGTCATCAATTATACCATCGAAAAGATTCAGGCTGCTCTCTTTAACAAAGGTTACTTTTTAAGTAAAACAGACGCCAGACTTAAAGAATTTAAAAAACGGGTTTCGGTAATTTATGAGATCAATCCGGGAGTGCCGTATGTGATCGACACCGTTTTATTGAGCATTGAAGATTCTGCCGTATTGAATATCGTAGAAAAAAATAAGGCCGCAAGTCTCCTTATCAAAACAGATCGCTACAATCAGGATAATATCAATGCTGAACGCGACCGCATTGAACTTTTGTTGAAAGACAAGGGGTATTATGACTTCAGTAAAGAGTACATCGGCTTTCAAATCGACACGGCATATAAGGCAGTGCACAAGATTGCAATAAAAATGGATATCCAAAACCCTGCACGAAGAGACAACCACAAAGTATTTGTGATAGATTCATTGATCTTTACGCCCGATGCCGGTGAAACCATGCCGGGGGGTGTACCGCGGCAATCCAGGCGTTATCGAGATATTACCTTCAATTATTTTAAAGATCAATACAGTCAACGGATTTTAAGTCAGCGTGTTTTTATAGCCGAGGACAGTACGTACAGCAGAACCAATACACTCAACACGCAACGGCAATTGGCCAACCTTGATGTGTTTAAGTTTGTGAATATCAACTACGATACTGCCGGAGGAAAATTTATTGCAAACATTTTTTCCAATGCTCAGGATATTTATTCGCTATCCAACGAAGCGGGATTGAAAGTAACGCAGGGATTTCCCGGACCTTACTATTCTGCGGGTCTTAAAAAAAGAAATCTTTTTGGCGGTTTGGAAATTTTTGAACTCAGTGGTCGTATTGGAATTGAAGGTGTGGCGTCAGCTACAGACGACAATAAGATTTATGGAAGTGTAGAGGCCGGAGTCAATGCATCGCTTACTTTTCCTATCATGCTCTTTCCTTTTACTTCTAAGCAATTTTTCAAACAAGCTAAATATAACCCAAGAACAAAACTCCAGACAGGATATAACTACACCGACCGGCCTGAATATAAGCGATCCCTTACCTCGCTTTCTGCCACATACACCTGGGAACCAAAACGCACGCTATCCTACTCGTTTACCCCTATTAATCTAAATGTAGTACGTACGCCCTATATGTATAAGGACTTCTACGATCTGCTTGTTGATCTCCAGGAAAACCAGGGAAACAACCTGATCAATTCATTCAAGCCATCGTTTGTAACCAGTATGATGTTCACCATGATCTGGAATCCAAATAATTATACCAGTTATCAGAAGAATTCTTTCTTCGCCCGTCTTCAGTTTGAATCAGGCGGCACGCTGTTCAATTTTATTGAACCCACGCTCATCACCAACGAAGGATTGCAGGTTTACAAATACCTGCGGGCAAGTGCCGACTTTCGCAGAAATCAAATTCTGGGAAAAAATACAGTCATAGCATTCCGACTTAATTCAGGTATGGCATATGCTTATGACTCCCTGGAAGAACGTAGGGTATTGCCCTATGAAAAATACTTCTTTGCTGGCGGAAGCAGCGGTATTCGCGCCTGGAAACCAAGACGATTGGGCGTGGGCTCAACCCCTCCTGCCGCAAATGAAGATCCTGTTAACCACGGAAGATTTAATTACAGCTATGAAAAGCCAGGATCAATGCTACTGGAAGCAAGTGTAGAACTTCGACAAAAACTTTTTGGCTTTGTCCATGGTGCGATTTTCGTGGACGCAGGAAATGTGTGGTCGCTGCGAAAACAAGGTACAGGAAGCGGTACGACGCCCGCAAATGAAAACTCGATCTTTGAGTTTAAAGATTTTTATAAAGAGTTTGGTATTGGCACAGGCTTCGGATTACGTTTTGATTTTTCATTCTTGATTTTACGTCTTGATGTAGGAATGAAAGCCTATGATCCTGCCTATGAACCGGGAAGTCGGTTTGTATTGAGACGAGTTAGTTTCTTTAAACCGTATGCCACAGAAGTTGGCCCGAATGAGTTTACCAACTTCAAAGAACCAGTAACGCTTAATATCGGGATAGGATATCCATTCTAATTTCTTGATGGGTTGATAATAAAACTGTTAGCGCTGTAAGCTCCTTAACGCTGTTCGACATGTTTCCGCCAGCCGGCGGAGCCATGTCGAACCCAGATAAAATGGAATCTCCAGATTCCATTCGATACCAACCTCATGTACGATTAGGATTTAACTTCCTTCAACGACCCTATAAATCCGTGTATATCGTTTTTTAGGGTAGTGCTGTTCTTCAATAGCGTTATAAATGCACTTCCAATAATTGCCCCCGATGAAAATTCGCTCGCCCTTGAAAATGTTGCCTGATTTGAAATTCCGAAGCCGATCAAAAAAGGATTTTTTAACTTCATGGCTTTCAGTTTTTGAAAATAGCTGATCTGTTCATCACCGAAATCCTTCTTCGCTCCCGTGGTGCTGGATGATGATACAGCATAAATAAATCCCTGCGAGGCTGCATCAATCTGCTGAACCCGTTTTTCAGATGTTGTAGGGGAAATCAAAAATGTGTTGGAGAGTCCATGAGCTTCAAACATCGATTTGTAGGTCGTCAGGTACTCATCCATCGGCATATCCGGAAGAATAAGACCGTCAACCCCGGAGGCTGCAGCATCCTTGCAAAACCGTTCTACCCCATATTGCATCACAGGATTCAGGTACCCCATCAGGATAACAGGAATCTTCACCGACTTGCGAATTTCCTTTACCTGATCCAGCAATAATTTTACACTCATGCCATTGTCAAGGGCAATCTTGTTGCTCTCCTGAATAACAGGACCATCTGCAATCGGATCTGAAAATGGAATTCCAATTTCAATCATATCAACCCCTGCAGCTTCCAATTCCTGAGCAATCAACACCGTACTATCACGCTGGGGAAATCCTGCGGTATAAAATACATTGAGTATGTTGCTTTTCTTATTACTAAATAAAGTTTGAATTCTGTTCATGATGTAGTTTTTCAAAATCTAAAATCTATCCCGATGACTATCGGGACTATAACCCTCAATACTTTCCCCATCGTATATACGTTTCCAGGTCTTTATCACCTCGTCCGCTCAGATTCAAGATCACAACATCATCAGCATCAAATTTCAGTTTACCCAAAACCGCTATAGCATGTGCTGATTCAATGGCCGGGATAATGCCTTCCGTGCGGCTTAACTCAATACCAGCCTTCATAGCTTCATCATCGGTAGCACTCATAAAACTAACACGACCGATTTCAAACAAGTGTGCATGTTGCGGACCAATGCCAGGATAATCCAGTCCTGCTGAAATTGAATAAGGTTCAACCACCTGTCCGTCTTCCGTCTGCATCAGCAATGTTTTGCTGCCGTGAAGTACTCCGGGCTTTCCGAGCACTGTGGTGGCCGCCGACTCTCCTGAATCAATTCCAAGGCCTGCTGCTTCCACCGCAATCAACGCAACATGTTCATCATTAAGATAATGGTAGAATGCTCCTGCTGCATTGCTGCCACCACCAACGCAGGCAATCATATAATCAGGATATGCATGTCCAATTTCTTTTTCCAACTGGGCTTTTATTTCTTCACTAATAACAGATTGAAAACGTGCTACCATATCCGGATAGGGATGCGGGCCAACAACAGATCCAATGATGTAATGTGTGTCTTCCGGATTATTGATCCAATGACGCATGGCTTCGTTGGTGGCGTCTTTTAAGGTCATGTTCCCACTAAGAGCAGGCACCACCTTTGTTCCCAAAATGCGCATGCGTTCAACATTAGGTCGCTGACGTTCCATGTCCAGTTTGCCCATATAAACAATACACTCCATACCCATAAGAGCACAGACGGTGGCTGTAGCCACACCATGTTGCCCTGCGCCCGTCTCGGCGATAATTTTCTTTTTACCCAGGCGTTGCGCAAGTAGTATCTGACCAATGGTATTATTGATTTTATGCGCACCTGTATGGCAGAGGTCTTCACGCTTCAAGTAGATTTTTGCTTTATACCTTTCTGAAAGACGCTTGGCAAAATACAGGGGCGTAGGCCTTCCCACGTAGTCCTTCAACAACTTATGAAAGTCACGTTGAAAAGACTCTTCATACATGATCGACAGGTAGTTTTCACGCAGTTCCTCTACGTTCGGGTAAAGCATTTCCGGAATGAAGGCTCCGCCAAAATTTCCATAGTACCCCTTTTCGTTAACTGTGTATTTCATTTCTTTTCTTTAAAGTGTTAAAGTACTCAAGTGTTGAAGTGTTCAAGTTATCGCTATACCATCGACCCTGCCGGCAGTCATAGACCATCGACTATGGACTATGGACTATCGACCCAGCAAGGACCTCTTTCACAAGAACGCGATTTTTTATTCCGGGTTTAATTTCTAGTCCGCTATTAAAATCAAGGCCAATAAGATTTTTGCTTCTGTAGGTCAAGGCCTTTTTAAAATTCAATGGAGTAAGACCCCCACTTAGAAAAAAAGGTTTGTTCTCCGTGTAATGGTTCAGCAGCAACCAATCAAATGTTTTTCCCGAACCACCATACGTATTGCTCTTTGTATCAAAGAGGAAGTAATCAGCAACAGACACAAATTCTTTAACTGAACTAAAGTCTGATCCGTCTCCCACTGAAAAAACTTTTATTACGTGCAGTCCTTGTTCCTTCAATTCTTTGCATTGCGCTACAGATTCTCCGCCGTGTAATTGAATAACCGAAAGTTGATGAAGCTCTGCTAATTTCAAGATGGTTGAGGTAGATTCCTGAACAAACACACCTACTCTGTTTATCTTCGAAGGAAAGTCGCCAGGTATTTCAAAATCGTTTCCAACAAATCGTTGTGATCCGGAATAGAAGATAAAACCCATAAAATCAGGAGCACAGGCCGCTACTTCCCGGATGTTGTCTGGGTCGCGCATGCCACACACTTTAATTTTTATCCTGTCAGACATTCTTCTTCAATTGTTGAATAAACGCAGCGGCTGCTTTTCCGGGATCAGGTTCCTGCATAAAATGCTGGCCCATTAAAAATCCCTTAAATCCATAGGTCTTCAATTCGCGTATAGCCTGAATCGATTCAATACCGCTTTCTGAGATTTTAACAACGCCTTTCGGAATTAAAGGAGCCAGTTGGCGGCTTATTTCAATATTTACCTCAAAGGTTTTGAGACTGCGATTGTTGACGCCGATCATATCTACCGGTGCACCTTCATTGGATTTCAATTCTTCTTCATCGTGCACTTCCAGCAACACTTCCAAACCAAGCGTACGAGCAAAAGAAGCAAGTTCTTTTAATTTCCTCGGCTCCAGGGCAGCAGCAATCAACAGAATCACATCAGCGCCAATGGACTTGGCTTCGATGATCTGGTATTCATCAATGACAAAATCCTTGCGAAGCATGGGGCATTGGTTTACTTTTCTGGCGAGTAAAAAATCTTCATTACTACCACCAAAAAAATTCACATCGGTCAACACCGACAAACCCGATACACCGGCTTGTACATAGCCCGTAGTTACTTCTTCTACCGACACGCCAGCATTAATCGTTCCTTTCGACGGTGACTTTCTCTTGAACTCTGCAATGATCCCATGTCCTTCTGCAGATGCTACCGATTTTGACATCGAGGACACCGGCGACGAGAAAAGCGGACTCTTCTCCAATGCGCTTACTGGACGAGACAATTTGCGTTCATCGGTTTCAATCCGTTTGTGTGCTATGATTTTATCGAGGATGGTCAAGGAATCAGTATTTAGTAATTTGTATTGTTACAGTGCTATGAGATATGAACCATGAACCATCGACTATCGACTGTCTCATTTATTAATCATTTTCTTAAATGCAATAAGGGCCTTGCCCGATACCAAAGCTTCCCTGGCTTTATCGACGGCTGCTTCGAGACCTTCGCTTTGATGACCAGCATACAACGATAAACCTGCATTGGCTATCACGACTTCATTCTGTGATGTTGTTCCATTTCCTTCGAGGATATTCATGAATATTTTTCCCGATTCCTCGATCGTCTCTCCTCCGCTTAATTCATCGCCGTGAATCTGAGACAAGCCCAAATCACTCGGCTCAAGAATCTGCTCTCCGCGATTTGAGAAAAATTTAAACGGTCCAGTCAGCGAAATCTCATCGTAGCCCGCAATGTCATGTAGAATCACAAAATCCTTTTTTGCTTCCTGGTACAAATACCCATATTGACGGGCCAATTCCAGACTAAACACACCCACCAATTGTCGCGGGGGGAAAGCCGGATTGACCATCGGACCCAAAACATTAAAAAATGTTTTCACCCCTAACTCTTTGCGAATCGGAGCAATATTTTTCATAGCGGGATGAAAAAGCGGGGCATGCATAAAGAATATATTGGCACGATCAAGACTCCGCTTCAATTCGTCTTTGTCGTTGGTAAACTCATATCCAAAATATTGCAATAGGTTTGAAGACCCGCAAATGGATGACACACCGTAGTTGCCGTGCTTCGCTACAGGTTGGCCGGCTGCAGCAACAATAAACGAAGATAGTGTTGATATGTTGAAGGTATTTTTTCCATCACCACCTGTACCGCACACATCCATCACCGGAGCATCCAATCGAATGGGTATGCACAACTCCAGCATAGCATCACGAAACCCTTCCAATTCATCAAGCGTGATGGCACGCATCATGTAGACCGTCATAAAAGCACTCATCTGGCTGGCATTGTACTTCCCCGACGCCAAATCAATCAATACCTGACGCGCCGTGTTTTTATCCAATGATCGATGTTCAATGAGTTCGTTAAGTATATGTTTCATTTCCTTAATTTAAAATTTCAGGTTCCAAATTTCAGATTTCAAGAATTTGCAACTTGAAATCTGAAATTTGGAATTATCGCGTCAGCCAGTTTTTCATAATCTGCTTTCCATGTTCTGTCATGATGGATTCAGGATGAAACTGAACTCCGCGAACATCATATGTTTTATGGGCAATGGCCAGCACAATTCCGGCATCGTTGACCGCCGTGATCTGCACCTCATTGGGAATGCTGTCTTTCACAATCGCCCACGAATGATAATGCGTTACTTTAAACTTTGAGGGCACATTGAGAAAAAGCTTTTCTGAGCTGTCCGTTACCATTGCCTCTGAAGTGACACCATGCAGCACATCAGGTATATTGTACAGGCTGGCCCCGAACACCTCTCCGATTCCCTGATGCCCGAGACACACACCCAGTATACTCTTCGTTTTTTGATAAGTTTTAATAACATCCTTCATGATCCCGGCCTCATCGGGAATACCAGGTCCCGGTGACAGAAGAATCTTATCATACTTCTTAACTTCTTCCGTGGTGATCTTGTCATTCCTGAAGATATCCATATCATATCCCAGTTCGCGAATAATATGCACCAGGTTGTACGTAAAAGAATCGTAATTATCGATGACGAGTATTTTCATTTTTAATTTAACCATTTAACCAATGCAATAATATCCTCGGTCTGTGTCCCCACAGACCGACTACACGAACTAACATAATATCCCGACTACACGAACTAACACGAATACCATTATCCGAACTAACACCATTCATCCGAACTAACTCAAACACCATTCATCACTCAAACGCTCAACACGTTTAAATCCTCTCTGCCATTTTAATCGCATTCCGTAACGCTTCCAGTTTATTGTTTACTTCCTGTAATTCATTTTCAGGGTTCGATTTTGCAACAACCCCTGCTCCTGCCTGACAAATCAACGTATTATCCTTACTCAAAAACGTGCGGATCATAATAGCTTGATTCACATCCCCATTAAACCCGATAAATCCAATTGCTCCGCCATAAAAACTCCGGTTGATATTTTCATAATTATTGATCAGCGACATGGCCATAGGCTTGGGCGCACCAGAAAGTGTACCCGCCGGAAATGTATCTGCTGCCAGTTTTAACGGCGAAGTTTTTTCGTTCAACTTTCCTGTCACTTTCGAAACCAGGTGGATCACGTGCGAATAATATTGAATTTCCTTAAATACTTCCACGGTCACTTCTTTTGAATCACGACTCAAATCATTCCTGGCAAGGTCTACCAGCATCACGTGTTCTGAATTTTCCTTTTCATCTCGCGTGAGACGTTCAGCAACCTCTGCATCACCTTTGTCGCTGCCAGAGCGTCTGAACGTGCCTGCGATAGGGTAAATGCTTGCTACCCCATCTTTTATCTGAATTTGCGCCTCAGGAGATGATCCAAATATTTTAAAACTTCCAAAATCAAAATAAAATAAGTACGGTGAGGGATTGATGGAGCGGAGTGAGCGGTACACGTTAAATTCATCACCGGTAAATCCTCGCGTGAAGCGTCGTGACAATACGATCTGAAACACATCTCCCCGATGACAATGTTTGATACCGGCTTTAACCATATCCACATATTGCTCGTTCGTGAGATTTGACTTTTCTTCTTCACCGGAGCGAAATGGAAATGTCGAGAACCGGTTACTGTAAATAATCTTCTCGAGTTTTTCCAGTCCGGAAGGTTGCGTTTCATCCGTTACATTTTCATGGAGAACCAGTTCGTTAGAAAAGTGATCGACTACAATCACATACCGATATACCTTATAAAGGACATCCGGAATCAGTTTGTTGGTGATCGTTATTTCAACATCTTCAAAATGGCGTACCGCATCGTAGGTCATGTACCCAAACAATCCTTTTGCAACCGAACTTTTTTGCTCGCCCGACTCGCCAAATGCATTTCTGAATTTATCAAGAGCCTGCAACACCTGACCTTTTGTGAATAGTTTCTCAACTTCCGCAATACGATCAGGATAGTGTGCCGTGATCACATCATCTTTCACCTGGAATGAGGCCAGTGGCTCACAGCAGATCAACGAGAGACTGTTTTCATGACCATGGTAATCTGAGCTTTCCAGCAAAATACTTCCTGCAAACACGTCGCGCAGTTTTAAATAGATATTTACCGGAGTAAGAGTATCCGCCAAAAGTTTTTTAGAACGTGTGATTAATGTGTAACGCATTTTCTGATTTAACTATTTAACAATACCCTCGGTCTGTGTCCCCACAGACCGACCAAAATCAATCCGACCAAAATCCAACTAACCAAAATTCAATCCCACCAAAATCAACTCGCATTTCAACCCAATATCCCGACCAAAATCAATCCGACCAAAATCCAACTAACCATTCAATCCCACCAAAATCAACTCACTTTTCAACCTGCAACACATAAGCACCTCAAGACTCCCAAAATCAAAAAAAAGAAGCCCTCCCACGATCGGGAAGGGCTTCTTAATATTTTGCTGTCAATTAAACAATTCACACCATAGCCTTACCGATCGCAATCCAACGGATGCCACCACCAAGCTATGTTTTGAATGTTTTTTAAAATCATTGCAACTATATTATTCTGTTACTTTCTTTTTTGCCGTTCTTTTTGCCTTCACTTCTCCGGCATCAATGGCTACTGTTTTCACCGATGCAGTAGCTTTCGCTGCTGTTGTGCTTTTCACAGCCTTGTTCTTGGCTCTTAATCGTGAGTTACCGTACGAACCGATGGCAATCTTTCCTTTTTTTGATCTTTTATCTCCTTTACCCATGCTTTTAATTTGAGATGGCAATAATAGTAAACTCTTAAAATATTACAAAATTGAACCGTATCATTCGGAGGAAAACTACCAAATCTTCCAAGGTTGGTGTCCCCACCAACCTTCAACGATCTCCCCACCAACCTTCAACAACCCTTCACCAACCTCCAACGATTCTACCAAATCTTCACCCGATCCTTCTCGTCCCTGTACATCTTATCACCTTCCTTCACTCCAAAAGCATCATAAAACTCTTTGCTGTTTGATATCGGACCATTAGCGCGGTACATGCCTGGCGAATGAGGATTGGTATTAACAAGAGTACGTAACGACTCATCCTTGTATTTAACCCGCCATATTGTGGCCCAGGAAAGGAAAAAACGTTGTTCTGGGGTATAACCATCGATAAGTTCCGGCTTTCCATGCTCGCGTAGGTAACGCTGCAATCCATCGTAAGCCACCAGCAATCCACCCAAGTCGCCTATGTTTTCGCCGAGTGTAAATTGTCCCTGCACAAATACTCCCGGAAGAGGTTCGTATTTATTAAATTGATTCGCATAGGCTTTGCCTCGTTCAGTAAATTTATCCAGGTCCTCTTTCACCCACCAGTCTTTCAGGTTACCTTCAGCATCAAACTGACTGCCCTGATCATCAAAGCCGTGTGAAATTTCATGGCCGATAACAGCCCCAATTCCTCCATAATTTACAGCCTCATCAGCCTTGTAATTATAAAAAGGAGGCTGAAGAATACCTGCCGGAAAAACAATTTCGTTAAACAAGGGATTGTAATATGCGTTCACCGTCTGCGGTGTCATCTCCCACTCTTTTTTATTCACCGGTTTGCCAAGTTTGGCAATACTGCGCTGCACTTCAAATCGTGAAGCGTTTACAGCATTCTGATAATAGGAGCTTTTCTCTGGCGACTTTTCAATCACCAATGCAGAATAATTTTTCCATTCATCCGGATATCCGATCTTTACTGTAAATGTGCTTAGCTTTTTAAGTGCCATCTGTTTTGTCGAGTCCGACATCCAATCGAGGCTTTTAATACGGTCAGCAAAAGCAAGTTTGATATTTTCTACCATCTCCATGGCTTTCTGTTTGGCTTCCGGCGGGAACTTTTCATCGACATAAAGCTTACCCGTTGCTTCCCCCAGATAATTATCTGTTACATCAAGTACACGCTTCCACCGCGGACGCATCTGGTCAACTCCACGAAGATATTTTGAATTGAAATCGAAAGATTCCTGAACGATAGCATGATTTAAAAATGGTGCTGCGCCTCTTAATGCGCACCAGGTGAGGTATGTGTCCATGTCACTCCAGGTGTACGTATTCAAAATCTTTTCAAATTCTTTCATGTAAGCAGGCTCGGTAACAATGATGGTATCCTCCTTGATACCAAGCGCTTCAAAATAAGAAGACCATTTTATCGATGGTGTGATGGCAGCAAGTTCTGCCAGCGATTTTTTATTGTATTGTCTTTTGGGATCGCGACTCTCTTCCTTGGTGAGCATTGATTTCGCGAGTTGTGTCTCCAGGGTGATAATCCGGTCGGCTGATTTTTTTGCAGCAGCGGCATCCATGCCGATCAACCCCAGCATTTTGATAATATGTTCTTTGTATCTGTCCCGTGTTTCTTTTGATTTTGCATCGGTCTTCAAATAGTAATCGCGCTCTGGCAATCCGATTCCTCCTGAACCCAGGTAAACTGATATTTTTTCGGTATTTCCAAGATCGGCATCAACACCCATCCCAAAGAAAGCTCCGCCTCCCTCAAGCTCTTGTTCGACGAGGTAAGACTGTAAATCCGTTTTACTTTTAATGGCGTCAATTTTCTTCAAGGTTGTCGACAAAGGTGTTACTCCTGCATTCTCGGCGAGGGTAGAATCCATACCAATACTGAAAAAATCGGCAGCTTTGCGTTGGTCAGTACCATCTGTATACGCGGGATTTTGTGAAGCGTTTTTAAGTATCTCCAGCATGGTTGCATTATTATTCTCGCGAAGCTCGTTGAACGAACCCCAGCTGCCCATGTCGGAAGGGATATCAGTGCGATTGATCCAGCCTCCATTGACATAACGAAAAAAGTCATCCTGTGGACGTATCGTGGAATCCATTGTGGAAAGATCCAGTGCCTGAATTTTTTCTTGCTGCTCTTCTGGTTTTCCAGGAGAACATGCTGCGATGAGCACGGACAGGAGCAGAAAATAGTAAAGGGTTTTCATAAAGTAGAATTAAATTTAAAGTAGAATTTTAAAAAACGTACACGCAATCTAATAAATGAAGATGACGTGTTATACAGGCAGGCATGTAAAAGTTCACTGATTTTATTTGATGTCGTTACCCCTTTTAACACAAACTCCTTTCCGTGTCTTCGTGACAACGGCTTTTTTCCGTCGACCATGGACTGTAGACTGTGGACTGAATTATATTTTAAGACTGAACACAACGCAATCTTTCACCTCATTCCCCTGATTGACGAACGCAAACCATTTTGTGAACACAAAATCTTCTGTTAAACCTGATTTCATCAATACCTTTCTCGATGCAATATTTTCAACGTCAACAAATGTTCCTATTCTTTGTATTTCAGGAATCGTCTTCAGAATATTCATGAGCGAAATACACGCTTCCGTGGCATAGCCTTTCCCCCATTGTGTAGGACTAAAAATATATCCAAATTGAATTTTACCAAGATCATTCATGATCCCGATGCTGCCAATAAACCGGTTACTTTCACGCAACCGGATTCCAAAGGAATAATCAAGTCCCTGCTCCCAACCTTGCACAGCATAGAGAAGAAAAGAACGCGTATCCTTTAAGCTTTCATGTGTCGGCCAGGCCATATACCGGGTGGCTTCAGGCTTACTGGCATAGGTATAAAATATTTCTTCTGCATCTTCATATTTTAATCGCAGAAGCACCAATCTTTGTGTTTCTATTTTTTCAGGTAATCCAAGACGCATGAGCTCAAATATCGTTCACGAATATTTCAAAAAAGAAGTGGATGGAACAAAAATATTAGTGAAGCTGAATCCCATTCAATGGAAGGGAACGGAGCTTACCATTAAACCTTCGGTGGGGACACAGACCATGGAAAGTAAAATTGAAGCGCGTGAACTGGAGTTTGACGAAGAAATTCGCGAAGACCTAAAAGTGGATGGATTTGAACCCTCAAGCGCCATCGAATTTAACCTATACTTCTCAGGACTTGCATAAAAATTATCTCACCAAGCTTTCTGACTTCCGTCTTCCGGACTTTCTGACTTTCGGTCTTCCTGTCTTCCACACTTTCTGACTTACTAAATCATAGTTCCGACAAAAAATCGCAGTTCAAACAACGTCAGCCTTGCAAACACTCTTCATTTGGCTACCTTTGCACCGGCAAATCGGCACGACCAGCTCCTGCTGAACTCCCCCAGGATCGGAAGGTAGCAAGGGTAGGCGGTTGTAGCGGTGCGATGTTCGGTTTGCCACTTTTTTTCAGTTATCCGTTAACAATCAGTTAATCGCGATTCCCTGATTCTGATACCATTAACTGATAACAATTAACTTATAACTAATTGCCCATGAAATTCTTTATCGATACCGCCAATCTGAATGAAATAAAAGAAGCTCACGACCTGGGTGTTCTCGATGGCGTAACTACCAATCCTTCCCTGATGGCCAAAGAAGGCATTGCGGGAAAAGAAAAAGTTGCCGCACATTACAAGGCCATCTGTAATATCGTTGATAACAACGTCAGTGCTGAAGTGATTGCCACGGATTTTGACAATATCATAAAAGAAGGTTATGAGCTGGCTAAACTTGATGACAAGATCGTGGTCAAGGTGCCTATGATCAAAGACGGTGTTAAAGCCATTAAAAAATTTACCAGTGAAGGCATCCGCACCAATTGTACGCTGGTGTTCTCTGCAGGTCAGGCGATTCTGGCTGCCAAGGCTGGAGCAAGCTATGTTTCTCCATTTATTGGTCGCCTCGATGATATTTCACAGGATGGACTAGAACTCATCGATCAGATCAGACTTATTTACGACAACTATAGTTACGAAACAGAAATACTGGCTGCCAGCGTGCGTCATACCATGCACCTGATCCAATGTGCCGAATTAGGCGCCGATGTAGCAACCTGTCCGTTAAGTGTTATTATGGCATTGTTAAAACATCCATTGACTGATAGTGGCCTTGAAAAATTTCTGGCAGACCATAAGAAAGTGAACGGGTAATGCTATTTTAGATTTAGGATTTTAGGTTTTAGATTGTAATACTGAATTCCAAAATCGTAAATCTAAAATTGTAAATCTAAAATCAATTCTAATGTTTTCCTCCGATCCTGTAGTACGCATTCAAGACGCCACGATCTTTCAGGATAACAATTCTGTTCTCAATGATCTTAATTTTAATATTGAGAAAGGTGAATTCGTGTTTCTTATCGGAAGAACAGGATCAGGAAAGTCGTCCTTGTTAAAAACGCTCTATGCCGACCTTCCTCTGCGTCTCGGTGATGTCAGTATTGCCGGATATTCCATACGAGGTATCAAAAGCAGTCAGGTGCCATTGCTGCGTAGAAAAATCGGAATCATCTTCCAGGATTTTCAACTCTTCCCCGACCGAACCGTAGGAGAAAATTTGCAATTTGTCATGAAGGCAACCGGATGGAACGACAATGCGAAGATGAAAGGTAAACTGGCAGAAGTACTCATGCAGGTAGGCCTGGGATCGGTTGATAAGAAAATGCCGCATCAACTTTCGGGAGGCGAACAACAGCGTGTTGTCATTGCACGGGCGTTGATTAATGAGCCTTTAATTCTGATTGCTGATGAGCCCACCGGTAATCTCGATCCCGAAGTAGCGCACGGCATCATGAAAATATTTCAGCAGATTAATAAAAGCGGCACCGCCGTGCTGATGGCCACGCACGATTACAACCTCATCAAAAAATCTCCCGCCCGTATCCTTAAATGTGAAGATGGAAAAGTGTTCGATTCAAATAAGGAAACGTTTGAATTAACCAGTGATTACTAATTAAGATTTAAGATTTAAAATCGTACATCGTAAATCCCTAAACACTCGTATTCTTCTTCATCAGGGAGTCTTTATCCACATTGTCAAGGCGATGAAGTTGCTGATTTAACAAATCAATCCGAATAAGCATATTGAGAATTAAGGCATCCTTTACTTTCTGGCTGGGCCTCGTTTTCATTTCTTCTTTCAGCACCTGATACATGGCCTCAAGCTTCTGAAAATCCTGCGTAAACTCATCAATGTCGTTGGCATTCTCATAGCCATTAATCATTGCCACTTTACTGGAAATTTCAGAACTATAAAAAGATTCAAGATTTGTAAATTCCTTCTGAAGTCGCGACTCCCTCATTGCTCCGGTACGGCTCGCAACAAAGAAATAAGCGGACACACCCATGAAGAGTATCGCAGCAGCTCTCCAAACCATCACCGAATTCCAAAGACTCCTTTGCTTCATGTTAGGCAGCGCAGAATCAATCTTCTTCCATACATTTTCCGACGGCTCTTGATCGTCAAAAGCGTCCCGGTTCCTTTTAATGAAGTCTCGTAATGCCTTGCTCATAAGCCTGTCTTATAAATTTAATCCTTTATGCATTTTCCAGAATTTCCTTTATCCTCTTTTTCGATCTGTTAAATTGGGACTTTGACGTGGATTCTGAAATACCCAATATTTCGGCAATTTCTCCGTGATCATATCCTTCGACCAAGTAGAGGGACACCACAGTCCGATATCCATCGGGTAACATGGCAATCGCCCGCTTCACTTTTTCAATCGTAAACGGATAGCCCTCCAATTCATCATCCGTAACCTCGTCCATCACATCAAATTGCTCGTCTTCAGGCAACCGTTCCGGTTTTCGCTTCTTCACCTGGTTAATGGCTTTATTCACCACAATCTGCTTTAACCACGATCCAAACGAAGATTCACCTCGATAATGATCAAGGTTTTTAAATGCACTGATGAATGCTTCCTGTAAAACATCTTCAGCCTCTTCCGTGTTGTTTACAATTCTCAGCCCAACACTATACATGCCCTTCTTGTAGAGCTTATACAGGCTATAGTAAGCTTGCCGGTCGCCTTGAAGGCACCTCTGGATTAACTCCTGATGAATATTCGATTCCGTGCCCTGCAAACAAATTCTAGATTCTGTGTGAAGAGACAAGTGCTACATCCTTAAGGTTGCATGGCACTCATTTTAATTTTTCGAGATTTTGCTTAGCCGGTAAAAAATCTGGAGCCAGTGCAAGGGCCTCTTCAAAAATTTTCTTTGCGGCTTCCTTATCTGTCTCTTGTTTTATTAAGCCTTTGAGGTTAAGTAAGGGAATTCGGATTGAATAAGCCTTCTGTTTCTTTTCTGCCGTTTCAAACTCGGCCGTATTTTTATCAAGATCCTCCTTCGTCAACAGAATGTCAATATTGGTCAAACATTCCACATATTTTTGCTGTTGAAATTGAAGGAATGCAGCTTTATATAAAGCGCTTGTTGAATTTGTCAGCAGGTAAAGACTTTCATAGGCTTGTTGTGATCGTTCCAGTGCCCCTATTTGCTCATAACTGGCTGCAACCAACTGAAGAAAATCGACACTCTTGGGATTACGGTTCAGGTAATCCTGGGATACCAATGCTGCCGATAAATAATTCTGATCATCAAAGTAGGAATATGCCAAGGTAAAAATCAAAGAATCGGCAGGATTCTCAATAATGAGATCATACAGAGCATCCCTGGCCACATCCTTATCATTCCATCGCGATGCTGTGGCATATTTTACTAAATAGTGGTTAGCGAGCGATCCATTCGCCTGAGCTTTTGGTGACGATGCAGGTGTGCTAGGCTTGGTCGTCGCTTTCGGCTTAGCCGTTGGGGTGGCCGGAGATTTCGACTGACTTGCGGGTGTAGTTGGTTTTGCTGTTTGCGCCGAAGCTAGATGAACCATGAAACAACAAGTAGCTATAAAAAGGGTCAGGGATTTCATTTTATGGTTTAGATTTTAGGATTGAAAAGTATTTTTTTAAAAGTGTTTAGCAGTTGCGTATTAAATATGACTATGGACTATGGACTTTAATCACTAGACCTTTCTTACTTGCAATATCAAGCATAAGTTGCCATGCTTCTTCGCGATCATTTTTTATAACGCCATCGAGAATAGCATCTTTGATTTGATCTTTGATCTCACCGATAACCGGCCCGGGTGTAACAGCAAACGTTTTGATGATTTCGTCACCTGTAATGGGCGGTTGAAAATTCCTTACGTTGTCTTTTGCTTCAACCTCAATCATCTTGCGTTCCACCAGCTCAAAATTCTTCAGGTATTTGGAAACCTTATCGCTGTTCTTGGAAGTAATATCTGCACGGCACAACTGCATCAATGCCTCACTGTCATCACCGGCTTCAAACAGCAATCTGCGAACCGCTGAGTCTGTAACTTCTTTCACAAGGGCAATGGGTCGAAGGTGCAGACGAACGAGCTTCTGTACAAAATCCATCTTCTCGTTCAAAGGCAATTTAAACCTTCGGAACAAACCGGGAGTCATGCGGGCGCCACGATCTTCATGTCCATGAAATGTCCAGCCGTGTTCTTTATCAAAGCGTTTTGTCAACGGCTTGGCAATGTCGTGCAGGATAGCAGCCCATCGTAACCAGAGGTCATCCGATACTTTAGCAATATTATCCAATACTTGAAGTGTATGGTAGAAATTATCCTTGTGCGCATGATTGTCCACATACTCAACACCTTGCAGTGCCACCATCTCCGGAAAAAACTGTTTGAGCAATCCGCTGTGGAAAAGCAGTTTGAATCCATACGAAGGAGTTGGGGAAAGAATAATTTTGTTGAGTTCGTCCGTGATCCTCTCCATGGAGACGATTTTCAAACGCTCTGCATACTTTACAATGGCATCGTAGGTATCGGGTTCAATATCGAAATTAAGCTGTGATGCAAACCGAATTGCCCGCATCATGCGCAATGGATCATCAGAGAATGTAATGGCAGCATCGAGGGGTGTCTTAATAATTTTCTTCTTCAGAAACTCAACTCCGTCAAACGGATCAATCAACTCCCCATACGAATCGGAATTAAGGCTGATTGCCATCGCATTAATCGTGAAATCCCTTCGCTTCTGATCGTCATCCAATGTACCATCTTCCACAGTAGGCTTCCGTGAATCAAGTTGGTATGACTCCTTGCGGGCACCAACAAATTCGAGCTCATAGTCACCCTGCTTGATCATCGCAGTACCGAAATTCTTAAACACAGTCACCTGGGCATGATCCAGAAGCCTGGCCACTTCCTCAGCAAGCGAAATTCCACTGCCTACACACACAAAATCAAGATCTTTACAAGGTCTGTTCAGCATCAGATCGCGCACAAATCCCCCCACAACATAGGTCTCCAAATGGAGTCTTTCTGCGGCTTTTGAAACCACTGAGAAAACTGGAATTTTGTCTAATTCCTGCGAAAAACTCAATTTAACCACCTTTGCCTCCATGATGAAAGGCAAAGTTAATGCTTATCGGGGAATAGTCATGAATGGAGATTCCCCATTGCTGGCGCAAGCGTCCCGCTTGTGCCCTGGGAACTGTCACGTCCTAAAATAAGTTTACAGGTGGATTTGATTTAATTTAACATGTTGTTCTTAATCCTGGAATGAGTTTACAACACTACGCTTAAAATTCTTATTTCTCCATAGGCGCTCTGTTTTT
>Ga0164241_10000363_pt1 | contig 89833 bp, 82 predicted proteins | sample OricomyardsoilBY_FD_108780 | JGI IMG/M metagenome (GOLD analysis project Ga0164241, IMG submission 108780) | Backyard soil microbial communities from Emeryville, California, USA - Original compost - Back yard soil (BY) | ecosystem: Environmental > Terrestrial > Soil > Unclassified | place: USA... | reverse complement strand
TCAGACCGAGACGATCTAACTTGCCATTGGGCAACCGTGGAAGAGTTTCCACGGTTGCCCAATGGCAAGAGATCGTCGCGGTCTGATGGCGCTGGAGCTCTCACATCATCAGGATGAGGTGTATGTGGCTTTGGAAACAGACACGGAACGGCAGGTGGCGCAGATCTGGTCAGAGGTATTGGATGTTCCGCTTGAGGCGTTGGGGCGTCAGAGTAATTTCTTTAGCTTGGGCGGACATTCGTTGACAGCAGTCAAAGTAATATCAAAACTCAATAGTCGTCTGGGTGTGGAATTTCTAGTTGCAGATTTAATTAATTTTTCCACAGTTGCTGGAATGGCATCAATTCTTGAAAATAGAAATGGGGATTTACATTATTCCTATAAATATAGTATGGGTGACAAAATATATAGCCTCCCAAACAAACAGCTCTTGTTTAAAAGTACATTCCTGCACCATTGGAACATCACTGGCATTGTCAATATAGTAGATGTCGACTCTTATCTGTTGGAAAAAGCAATACGAATGGTTCTAGAAGTACATCAAGGATTGAGACATCAATTTTTTATTGAAAATAATCGGGTGAGCGAACGTATTGTTGATCTAGATGATCGATCTATTTTGAAAATTATTGATTTAAGTGACATAAAAGATAAAAAAGCACTATCAAATAATATAGAAACAATCTCGAATCAACTACAGTCGACTCTGAATTTATCAGAGGTTTTATATAAGTTTGTACTCTTTGTTTGTGGTAAAGATGAACCAGCAAGGTTCTTATGGATAGTTCATCACTCCTTGGTAGACAGATATAGTAGCAATATTTTCTTGGCAGATTTATTTAAATGCTATATGTCAAATTTACAACAGAGAAACTATTCTCTTCGGCCTGCAATAACTTCGGTTACGGAATGGGGTAATTACTTACATCAATATGTAAATTCTATAAAAATAGAAAAAGATATTGATTATTGGACGTCTTTGCCGTGGCATAAAATTGGCGCACTGATAGATTATCCTGACGGAGTAATAAAAAATAAATCACACGATACAACGTTATATGGAAAAGACTTGGTTGTTAGTAGAACCTTGGATTTCGAATACAGTGATTTACTTCAATCTGGTCGGTGGAGTCAATCCGGCATAACAACAGCCAACTTAATTTTCACTGCATTTACAAATGTGATTTCGCGACTAACAAAAAGTGAATATGTATTATTTGATATTTTGGCTCACGGAAGAGACAACATTATTCCGGGCGTTGATTTAACTCAAACCGTAGGATGGTTAGCAGCCTACATTCCAGTTGTGGTTAAGGTTTGCGATGATCAGCCAGTAATTGATAAGGTACAATCCTATAATCAACAATACAAACAAATTCCTAGTTCAGGTCTTAGTTTTAATGCATTGAAATATCTAAGTGATAATCCTTCCATACGACAAGCATTTGAAGCAATGCCAACCGCTGAATTTAATATTAACTATATTCCATCTGCAATAAAAGAATTGGATCAAAATACTAACGAAGCAAGTTTTGAGAATCTACCAATTCATTTGTGGAATTGGAGTAAGGAGTCAGCTGGCGAAGATCATGGTGCTCGACATTCTGATATTATTTGGCCGTCATATATACAAATAAATTATCAAGATGGTGCTTATGTTTTTACATGGATTGTTAGAGATAATGTATACGATAAAAACACCATCGAAATAGCTATTGAATCTTGGCTGAATGAAATTAAATTAATAGTAGACTCTGTTCGGCGAAAGGTTATCGCTGATATGTTTTCGTAGATTATAACTAGAAAAATGTTTTAAAAAAAATTAATTTATACGAGCAACTGAATCCATGAAAAATATTAGTGACGTAAAGGTATCGTCAGAGAATGATAATAAAGTTGTCGTTTTAAATGACGGCGTTGAATCTATTGATTTATCCTATAAGCTATTTATGATTTCGTTGGCTTTCAAAAACAAAAAAATTAATATTTATGGTAATGGAGAAAGTATTTCCGAGGCTATATTCTCTTCAAGTGGGTTTTATATATCACCAAAAGAATGTGAAAAAATAATAAGTGATTATTCTTTTCTATTGAAAAGAAATAGTGGGTACATTCTATTTACTTGTGTAACAGCGGTGTTGTTTTTGTTGAGTAATAGTGAAGGTTTGTCGTCATTTAACTATTTAGGTATTTTGCTGCTACCGTTAATTTATAACTTTTGTAACGAAATAAATACTTTTATAAGATTGTTTTCACTGAGCCCCGGTAAGTTAATGCCTGCAGTTGTTTCTGATCCGGAATTGCTTGGGTCCACTGCAATTATTATTGCATCAAGGAATGAGCCTTTTTATGTGGCGAAAATGACATTTGATTCCGCCTTAGCAATGACTTACCCATTTGGAAAAAAAGAGATAATAGTTGTTGATAATAGCGATATTAATTTCGATGATTATGCTAAATGGAAAAGCTATGTTGAATCACATGGTTATGAGGGTGGTGCTTATCAAGACGGCATTCGAGTTGTGTTTATACATAGAGAGGGTACTGAGGGGTTTAAGCCTCGTAACCTGGATATAGCACTTAAAGAAGTTTCGTCAGATTACATTCTCTATTTGGATGTTGACTCGACCGTTCAAAAGGATACGTTATTGCGCATTGCACCAATATTTTGTAGAGACCCGCGATTGGGCTTTATTCAGTTACACACTGTTCCAACTAACACTAAAGGGAAATCATCACTATCTTTGACTCAAAGCTTAAGAAATTACTTTTTAAGATTGGAGACGGTGTTTTATGCGCATACAAGTCACAGTTTATTTTTTGGGCACAATGCTATTTGGAGAACAAATGTAGTGCGTGAAATAGGTGATTGTCTTGAATACTACAAAGATGAGGTCGTTGTAACTGAAGATTTATCTATGTCTTTCCGCGCGCGCTTTAAGGGTTACTATGGAATTGGAGCTTGGTATGAGTCAGGAGAGTGGGTTCCTGAATCTATGCGAGAGACGGAAGCTATGTGGTTACGTTGGACCGTGGGAACTTATCAAGTTTACGCAAAACACTTTACAACAATTGAAAACTTTAAAAAATTCAGTGCGCGAGAAATGATTGGGTGGGTACAACACCTAGGTATTTTAGCGAGTTATGGAATATTGCCACTGTGTGCAATCGGCGGCTTAATTTTCAATTCAAATGTGCTTATGTTGATGGTGGCGCTTGGCATGTTGCCTGAAATTATTCAAGGATCTTGTGCATACTTTAAATTGTCGCTCGGCGGAATGAAACCAATTAAAAAATTAATTTTATGTTATTCCTCTTTTCTAATATTAGGTTCGTTTATTAATTGGATTAGATGTGTCGGCTTGATTCGTTTTTTAATTGGAAAAAAACAAGGCTGGGTACCAACGGGTAAAACAGGTGAAGGGTTGATTTCTATAATGGATGTTTTAAGGGAGCGTTGGTTTTTTTTGCTATTTGGTGCTGTGTGTTTTACTTGCAGTATTTATTCGTTGGTTTATGTCGCTGATCAAGCTGCCAATATTATTCTTATAGCGATTTGCGGTTTGTATGGATTTAATTGCTTAGCTGCAGTTTACCTTTTTGGTAGATCACGCATGCAGGAGGATGCTAAAACCGCAGTAGGTTATGGCGACATAAATGGTAATACCAATTTTTATATGTAGTCTACAGAAGGTTTTTATTATTATTTTAATGCAGAAAGTAATTTAAGTTTTAGGGGTTTGGTTTTTTAAAGGTCAGGAATAAATCGAATAATAAATTTTTATTAGAGCCAATTATTATGAAATGCTTATCAAAACATACAGTTATTTTGCAGGATCATCTAAGCAAAGATGATGTCAATTGGATTATATTTTCAGATCCTGTGACAGTAATAACGACCAATTCGATTGATCAGGTCGATAAGGTGCTGTCTGATGTGGAGTCATACCTTAAGCACGGATATTACGCTGCAGGTTACATTGGATACGAAGCGTCAGGAGGCTTCGATGCTTCGTTAAAGTCACATGATTTTACAGATTACCCTCTTATTTGGTTTGGAATTTACAAAGAACATAAAGAGTTTGATTTGGATAGTATTGAGTGTGAAAGTTATGATATGGGCGAGTGGAATCCAAATATATCATCAGAGCAATATGAAAATTCCATAGCTGCAATTAAAGGCCATATTCGAGCAGGTGACACATATCAAGTTAACTATACATTTCGATTGCACAATAGTTTTAAAGGTAACCCGCTTAGTTTAGGTAAAACAATATTCAATGCGCAAAGTTCGCAGTATTGTGCATACATAAATATGGGTGATGTTCATATTTGTTCTGCGTCACCAGAGCTATTTTTTGAATATAGAAATGGGGATGTAATTTCCAAGCCAATGAAGGGGACAGTAAAGCGTGGTCTTTCTTCCGCGCTTGATAAACAGCAGAAAGATTGGCTGCATGAGTCCATAAAAAATCGAGCTGAAAATGTCATGATAGTCGATATGATTCGCAATGATATGAGTCGTTTTGCTGATGCAGGAAGCGTGAAGGTAGACAAGTTATTTTTTGTGGAGCAATACCCTACAGTGTTTCAAATGACATCTACAGTCAACGCAAAAACACAATCTTCTGCAGTGACTGTTGTTAGAGATATGTTCCCCTGTGCGTCTATAACTGGTGCTCCAAAAGTAAGAACAATGGAAATCATTAAGCAGTTGGAGCCAGATCCGCGCGGTATATATACAGGCTCAATTGGGTATTTTTCACCTGATAATAAAGCACAGTTTAATGTCGCCATTCGAACTGTTGTTATTGACGAAAAAAATCAAACTGCTGAATACGGCGTAGGTGGTGGAATCGTATGGGACTCATCTGCGGCCGCTGAGTTTGACGAATGTAAGCTTAAGGCGAAAATATTAACTTACAAAGAACGTGGATTTGAAATACTCGAATCTTTGCTTTGGTCTCCAAAAGATAATGCTGTTCTGTTGGAACTTCACATGGAACGTTTAATTCAATCTGCTCATTATTTTAATTTCAAAATTGACGTGGATGATGTAAGAGCGCGCATTTTCACTGAAGTCATTGGAAAGAGTACACCCCAGAAAATTAGAGTATTAGTACACAAATCAGGCAAAGTGGAAGTTGATGTATCTGAGCTGGTCAGTTTAATAGGGAAGGGTGTTGGCTTGAGTAAACAACACAGAAATACTCAGTCGCCCTATATTTACCATAAAACGACAAATCGACATTTTTATGATGAGGTTATTCGTGATATTTCAAATGTGAACGACGTGATTATTGTGAATGATGCTGGTCATATTACAGAGACGTGTATAGGTAATATTGTTATAAAAATAGATGAGAAATTTGTTACGCCAGCAATTGATTGTGGGTTGTTACCTGGGATCTACAGAAAAAAATTACTTGAGCAAGGCGTCATTGTGGAAGGGTACATTACATTGGTTGATTTAAAGCGTGCTGAAGAAATTTATATTATTAATTCAATTAGAGGTGCCTTACGTCTTCGTGAGGTCGAAGAAGATACCTGGGTAATTGTTGAGCAACATGCTATAGGTTGCGAATTTCCGACCTCAAATATGAATGAATTGATTGCCGAGTATATCTCGTGATTTTAACTATATTACTTATTGATGTATGTGACTTTATAGCAGGAAAAAATAATGATAATTGTTCTAGATAACTACGATTCCTTCACTCACAATTTGGTTCATTATGTAAAAGAAATCGGTGAAAATGTTAGCGTATATAAGAGTGATAAGGTTACTGTTGCCGAACTTCGAAAATTAAATCCCAAAGCAATAATAGTGTCACCCGGCCCCGGAAGACCGACTGATGCGGGTGTTTCTTTGGCGGCAATTGAGATGTTGGGAGATAGTATTCCAATATTGGGGGTATGTTTGGGACATCAATGTATTGGGCAAGTGTATGGTGCTGATGTTGTCCTCGCGCGAGAGGTAATTCACGGAAAAACGTCCGAAGTTGTACATGACAAAAGAGGAGTTTATTCTGGTTTGGAAAAAGATCGGTTTATTGCAACGCGATATCATTCACTCATTGTGGATAAACAAACAATTCCGGAAACTTTGGAAATTTCATCTTGGACGGAAAGCGAGCTTGGTGTAATTGATGAGGTGATGGGATTGCGTCATAAAACAAATCCCGTGGAAGGAGTACAATTTCACCCTGAATCAATTTTGTCTGAGTTTGGGCATGAATTGTTGATTAATTTTATCAGAACATATTGCTAGTGAGGAACTAAACATTGGAAATTATTAGAATACTTTTTTTAAATTCAAAGCGATTGGTCTTGTTATCTATCTTGTCTGGTATTTTAAGTGCGACCTTGTCAATTGGGTTGGTATATTTCATTAATACCTATATTTCTGGTCAGATTAATACAGGCTTTACAATTCAGTTGGCGCTTTATAGTTCCATTGTTGTGTTAATGGCGATTACCGGTTATTGGGCACAAAAAACCATAGCTAGATTAGGATTTGATGTGACATTCAATTTACGATCTTTGTTGATTAAAAAGGTTCTTGGTACTAAGCAAGAAGTATTAGAAAAAATGGGAACAAGCGAACTTTATGCTTGTGTAACTGTAGATATAGAAGCGATAAATATGGGGGTAGCATTTATTCCACTTGCGATTATAAATATTGCTACTGTGTTTGCCGGATTAGCATACCTAATGATGATTTCATGGAAAACTGTGTTTTTGATGGTAATTTCAATTGCCTGTGTATATTTAATAGGGCGGTACTTGGCTAAGCAATTAGATAAATTGTTTTTTACGGCGCGTGAAGTGTCAGACAAAATATATAAAAATTATGAAGGTTTTTTTGAAGGGACTAAAGAAATAAAAGCTTATAAAAATTTTGCTAAGTTCTTTTTCTTCAAGAAATTTATTCCTTTGTGTGAGCAATCTGTAGACATAGGAACGAGAATTGCGGGTGCCTATGCTTTTTCTTACAGGGCGCAGGACGTACTTTTTTATACCGTTATTGGGTTTGTTTTATTCTTTTCCGTAACCACAATGGGCTTAAGTCAGTTGGACTCTGTAAGTGTTGTGCTGACATTGTTGTTCATTAGAGGTCCGGGTTTGATGTTGTTCGAAGTAGTCCCCACTGTCAGCAGAGGGAATGTGTCACTTTCGAAAATTAGACAATTAACTGGGTCGGAGACAGCTGATTTGGTTTTTGAAAACGAAAAAAATAATTTGGTGGGAAGGTTTGAAAGCATCGAACTACACAATGTCTACTACAGCTATTCTGAATTCACCGAAATGGTTGCAGATCATCCGTTCCAGTTAGGGCCTATCAATATGTCCATACATCGAGGGAAAACAATTTTTATTGCTGGCGGTAATGGTTCAGGAAAAACAACACTCGCCAAAATCCTGACAGGATTGTATCAACCCATCTCAGGACAAATTGTTGTCAAGAGTACTGATTCGTCGGTACCCTACGATCTAATAGATAATATCGCCCCTATTTATAGTGATGTTTATCTATTTAATGATATGGCGGAGCTTTATTTTACTGAACATAAAAAGGATGAATTAAATGCACTGGTTGTTCAGCTTGGGCTAAGTAATCACATTGATTTTGAAAAATCAAAAATACCGACAAAAGAGTTATCGCAAGGTCAAAAGAAAAGGTTGGCGTTATTGTTTGCTGTTGCTTCAGATCGAGAGATATTTCTATTTGATGAATGGGCGGCTAACCAAGATCCGATATTCAGGGAATATTTCTATATGTCCATATTGCCTATACTCAAAAGAGAAAATAGAACCATAATTGTTATTACTCACGACGATAAATACTTCAACTATGCGGATGTGTTATATATGCTCGATAACGGAGTTATTACGTCTGTGCATGAGCCTTCATCAAAAATAATTCATGATGAGAGCCCTGCTGTTGTTTAGGAGATTGAACTATCAGGATGTTTTGTCAAATGTGTACTTTGACTTAATAGTAAGTTGTCGAACCAAATCTATTACAGATGATTTGTTGCTGTCCACAAAAAAATGGTTGCCTGAAATCCAATGAATTCCAGTGTTGCTGGTAAACAATGAAAACCACAGCTCTAGATGGCTGGGTTCAATGTCATGATCTTCATCACCAGAAACAACGCTAACTTTAATGGGCACTATTTTTTTTGTTTCAAATTTATGCGTTTCGTTTATTTTAAAATCTGCACGTAAAACGGGTAGCAGCAAGGCTATCATTTCAGCGTTTTCCAATACCTCACGTTGAGCAGTGTTTAGTTCGATAATTTCCTTAATAAATTCCGTATTAGGTAATTGATGAATGGGTTCATTCTTGCGTATGCTACCCGGAGCCCAAGCGCCAGAAGCAATAAAATGAAGGGGTAATGGATAATTGTATTGTTGCAATTCAGTTATTACTTCATAGGCTATACGGGCCCCTAAACTATGGCCGAATATGATGTAGGGTGTATGAGCCATGGCGCTAATTGCGGGCACTAGATTTTTTACTATTTCCGCCATAGTTTGGTACGGAGGCTCTAAAAGTCGTATACCTCGCCCAGGCAATTGGACTACAGCAACTTCCAACTCTGGAGAAAGAAGGTCTGGCCAAGATACATATGTCGAGGCACTTCCACCTCCATAGGGAAAACAAAAAATACGCAATTTAGCTGTGGGGTTAGGTTTTGGAATGTAGATAATACTGGATGAATTCATAGTTTATTATGATAAAAATTAGAATCGTAGTCAGCTGGCTAGCTCAGTATTGTCTACTACGAAACCACCCATGTAAATGCAAAATTTAAGCGCTATCTGTACGAAGTAAGGTGATTACTTAGGTTGGAAGGCGAGCTTAAAACTGATCTGCATATAGAAATTAATGAGGTACGAGAAATTCGGTCTATTGACATGCCCGAAATATTTTTATATGTGCGCATAATCGATTCACAGGATTATGTTACCGAAGGCGGCCTTGGCCGATTAATTGCCGGATAAAATTTTCTATCCGGCAATTATTTAACATGAATCCATGTTATGCGCATTTGCAAAATATATTGGTTTTAAAGGGGTTTTTTATGCGTATTGATTCTAATTCTTGGCGATTACATAAAAGAGTTTGTGTGTCTGTCGATGAAGATTTGTTCATGGCATTTTGTAAATTTAAAAAATCTCTTCCTGAAAATATTATTCGATTGATTCGTAGAAAAATTTCATCTGGTGAATTTAAAAATTCGCATGATGTAAAAATTTATATTTATTCTGAAATGATGAAGCCTTCTGCTTTTGCTTGTTTTACTTTACCTCTCCCTGATCAAGTTGATCTCGAGGATATTTGTTAGCCTGGGAAACTACATAAATTATCATGTACTTTCCCGGGGAATGTTTCCCTTCCGGATCACCCATAAATTATTATGTTCTTTTCCTGGCTTTGATCTAGTAACTGTTGGCATGGCGTAGCCGTGCAAGTGTCCGTGAGGACAGCCAGTGTGGTCAACAGGCCTTGAGCCGTCCCGTAGGGATTGTCCACACGTGATTCCAGCACTAACTCACCCATTTGGCTGCCTGATTGCTTTAACGCCCTTGTAGGGCGTTCTATTCGTATTCCCTCAAGCCTGTAATGAGCATCGCGAATGGAAGGCTGAGGGAACGAACCTAGTAACACCGTTACAAAGTCTCATACATGATAGAAATTAGTGTTTTTGGGGGGCATTATTTCTGCCCACATGAATGCTTTTTTACTTTACTTTTCCCACTGGTGGGACTATTTTGTTTTTGAGCTACTTCTAAAGGTTGTTTTATGCGTAAAAACTTTAATGATTTTTTAGCAGTTTCTCCTACTCGTTCTAGAGCTTTTGCTGCATTTACTTGTTATTCCGTTATTTTAATTTCTGGCATTCAGGAGGCTAAGGATCTTTATCCTAAGTCTACTTGGTATCGCCATTTGTCAATTATTAGGGATGCAGGGATTACTTTGGATGATCTTGAATCGCATCATTTGGATTTCATTCTTCAATCCAAGGGGCAGGTGCTTTAATTAAAAAGCGCTAGGCGAGGGTGCTGTAACACCCTCACTTAGCTAACCACAACGTTGATATGAGGTCACGCATTATGGCTATTTCAAATTTTACCAATTTTTTGTCCACTTCAGTTTTTTCATTGTTTTCTTTGCGCACTAAGCATGAAAATAATTCATGTTTCTTTGCTCAAAAGAAGTCTGAGTTATTCGTTTCACTGGCTAATTCATCTGCTTTAAGTATGATTTCAAGAACATATTCTTTTAAACAAAATATTGATAACGCTGTTGTTAAAGAATCACGTTCTTTAGGCAATTGTCGCGTAGTTGGTGTTGTGATAAATGAAATCCATTGCCCTGAATTATTGCTTCAAAATCTAGAGTCTGAAAATTCTGATTTTTATCCTATCAATGACTTGGTGGTTTCCCATGAGGTAATAGCTATCCAGTAAGTAGTAGCAATTGCGCATAGAGGTTGTAGGATTTGTTCAAAATGCCGTTGTTAGATTGGATTATCAATTGCGCATAATCTATATTATGTTAAATTGTATATTGCCATTTCATTTAAGCTATCCAGAACTGTGTGAAGATTCACGGCATAGTCTTTTACAACACTATATTATTCGCACCCTATTCCTTTCAGGCTCTCTTATGAAATTAACAATCTTTAGTTTGCTACTTTTCTCGTCCGTTAATTTACAAGCACTGGAGGTCAATAAGACAGCGCCAGAGTTTGCGTTACTTTCATTGACTGACTCAAAACAAATTCGATCAGCTGATTACAAAGGTTTATTGGTTTACGTTGATTTTTGGGCTTCCTGGTGTTTGCCATGTGCCAAGACTTTCCCTGAGCTAGAGAATATCTATCAAGAGTTTCAACCCTATGGATTTGAAATCATTGCAGTTAGCATCGATGATAATAAAAAGGATGCACTTGGCTTTCTAAAGAAACACCCTGCTTCATTTTTAATTGCTCATGATCCGACAGGTTCAGTTGCTGCGCAATTTGCCTTGCCAGGTATGCCCGTAGGTTATTTGCTGGATTCTCATGGTAGAGTAAAAAAGATTGTATTGGGATTACAAAAAAAGCAAGATGCGAAAGACTTGGCTGAATTTATTAGAAAAGAATTGGATTTAATATGAGATCAAAAATACTCACTTTCGGTGGTTTGATTTTTATCTGTCTTTCAGTGAGTGCATGCATGCACGTTAATCCCTGGGAAAGACAATATCTTGCAAGACCTGAAATGGCTTTGAATCCTGATCCACTGGAAACCAAGATGTCGGATCATGTGGACCAAAGTAAAGAGGCTTCTACTTCTGTGAATGCAGGTAGTGGCGATGGTTGTGGTTGTTATTAATTAAAAGATAAGAATATGAAAAAGCAAAATCCTTCACTTCTGGCAATTTCTTCTGCGGCGCTTTTATTACCAAGTATTAGCGCCACAACTAATGCATCGATCGATCCCAAATGGCAACTTAGCTATCAATATTCGCAATATTCTGAAGACCCTATGCCAGAATCTAAAGTTGTTAGTGGTAGTAAAAATCGATTTGATGTGAATACACATTTAATTAATGTACGCGCGCCTTTAAGTGAAACGAATGAATTAACTGTAACTTTACTCGAAGAGACACTAAGTGGTGCTTCTCCCTGGTATGTTCAGCCAGAAGGTGAAGAATTATTACAGGTCATGAGTGGTGCGACAATTGATGAAAAGCGTACGGAAGTTAATTTGGATTTTCACAAAAGCCGGGCTAAATCAGATTTTCATTTGGCTTTAGGAAGTTCAACTGAAAATGATTATCAATCGTTTAGTGGTGGCCTTTCCGGAGATTATCGGTTTCTATCCTACTTGACTATGGACTGGGGATTAAATTTTTCAAAGGACTATGTTAAAGCAGTTGATACCGATATTTATACCAGTCGTCCCGGAGAAGAAACAAAAACTCGCTCGGGCATTTTTGTGGGTTTTACATATGCGATGGGAAAAACGACATTAATTAATATTTCCACCAGTTACGCATTTATAAATGGGTTTCTTTCTGATCCCTACAAATTAGCTTTAGTTGAGGGTATCGCGGTTCAAGATTCGCGACCTGATAACAATCAATTGGTCACAAATAAATTACAAATTCGTCAATTTTTTCCTTCGCTTAATGCAGCATTACATGTTGACTACCGGTATTTTATTAGTGATTGGGTTTATGAAAATGCCAATACAATAAATGTTGCCTGGTATCAGAATATTGGTGATAACGGCTGGATGTTAATTCCTTCCGTTCGTTTCTACGATCAGTCGGCTGCTTATTTTTATCAGCCCTACTACACCACTACACGACGAGATGGCAATTATTCTTCTGATTATCGATTGTCTGGGTTTAAGGCATTCAGCAGCCAATTAAAGTTAGTTAAAAGATTTTCAAGCTATACGGTCTCTATTTCGCATGAAATGTATGAAGCAACAGGTGATCATCCAGGACTAGTCAGTTACAGTTTCTCAACACTAAATCTGGCTAAAACTTTTTGAAATTACACCATGTTCGCTTTAGGGCGATGGGTAGCCCCTGTGAATTAGCGCTGTATCTGGATGATGAATCAGCCACAAATATTGTGGCTGAAATTCGACAGCTAATTGATCGGCTTGAAGCTAAATATTCTCGTTACCAAACCACTAGCATCCTTTCTCAAATCAATGCATCTGCTGGAAATCCCGATGGATTCTCTGTTGACGAAGAAACTCAAGGCATTTTAAATTACGCTAAGGTTCTTTATGAGCAGAGTGATGGCTATTTCGATATTACATCTGGAATATTACGCAAGATCTGGGATTTTAAGGAAGCAAAAATTCCAACCGATGAACAACGTGAAGCGGCTTTAGCTTTTGTGGGATGGCAAAAAATAAATTGGACCCCCCCTATTCTTACAATTCCATCGGGAATGGAATTAGACTTGGGCGGAATAGTAAAAGAATATGCCGCTGATGCCGTTGCTAATTTTTGTAGGCAGCAAAATATACATCATGGGCTGGTAAATCTGGGAGGCGATATACATGTTATTGGTCCTCACTTTTCCGGAAAACCTTGGGTGGTAGGAATTCAAAATCCGCATCAGGCTAAAAAAGCCGTAGCCAAATTAGAAATTTTTCAAGGTGCTATTGCCACCAGTGGCGATTACGAGCGCTGTATTGTGATTGATGGAAAACGTTACTCACACTTACTCAATCCGTTTACTGCTCATCCCATTTTTTCCAATTGGGCATCTGTTAGTGTAATTGCGCCTCAATGTGTTGTTGCCGGAAGTTTTTCCACTATCGCATTATTAAAAAGCGAAAAATCAAATGACTGGTTGGAAGAAAGTGGGCTCGCTTATTTGCGTGTGACACAATCATTAGAACTTGAAGGAACAATCCTGCATCAAACTTTAAACCCTTCAGATTTAACTAATTCAGATGAAATACTGATTAATAATTGATAAGTCCATTACTCGTCAAACATCTGAATGATATAGCCGTCTTTGATTGCATTTGCCATGGCTTTATCAGCCGCAACAACTCTGGGATCTGTGGTGAGATGACTGGGAACCAGTTTGCGATTTTCTATATCCACTTCAGTGAATCCTGCACGCATTAAATAGATTTTACACAGCTGCTCTGCCCCATATAGATCGACAAAATTGATGTAGACAATAAAGGGGACTAGCTGCCCTTCTTTCACATCATCAAAGGTTTTTTTTGCTCGCGCATTAACAGAAAAAATATACATATAAAAAAGTACCTGATATTAAATAGTCATAATTACACGTAAAGAATCCAAACGAATTTTCGCCAAACTTAAAAAGTGTGTGCAATCATTCAAACGTTGTTTCAAATAATCAATTTCTTCTTGTCTGACATTAGGGTTTACCTGACGCAACTCTTCCAATCGTGAAATTTCGCTATTAATTTCTGTCGCAACTGCTGATTGCGCTGCTTGAATTAATGAATCCTGTTTGGATTGCGTCATATCTTCCGCTTGTTGTAACAAATTAATCAATTGTGGTCGCGCATGACGTACTAAATCCTGTGCGTTGTTACGGGGAACTTTTTGTAAGAGTCGATTCAGTTGACTAACGGCCATTAAACCTGAAAAATCTTTGCCTTTTTCATCAATTAATACTCTTAATACAGACTCAGGCATAAAACGAAATAATTGTAATTCCGCTGGTGCAGCACAATGTAAAACAAAAATGGCTTCTAATAATAATCCGCCGGGTTTTAACGGTGGCAATTTTAATGTACAAAAAGCGGTGTTACCAAATTCACTTTGTAAAATTAACTCTTGAGCACCACGGACAAGCGGATGCTCCCAGGTAACAAATTGCATATCTTCGCGAGATAAGGCTTGTTCGCGATCATAAGTTATGGTCAATCCTGATTCTGGTAACCCTGGAAACTGCTCAACACGCATATGTTCGCTTGGGTGTACCACCAAACTTTTTTCACTGTGCTTTTCGAAGTCAATTCCAAAACTGTCAAATATCAGCTCCATATAACTGGCTAAACGTGTATCAGCATCATTGCTTGCTAATGCGTCTACCAGCTTATTGGCAATAAGAGGTTTACACGAATTTAATTCGAGTAGCTTATCGCGACCAGCATGTAATTTTTCAACCAGTGCGTTGGAAAATTCGGTAGTTTTAATGAGTAAATCACCAAAAGTATGGTCGTCGGTATTTATCAGGCTTGGCAAAAGCTCATCGGCAAATTCACTGTAAACCGCTTGGCCAATTGCACAGGTTTTCTCCAGCGCATTGAGACCCTGGTGATACCACAACATTAATTTTTCTTGTGCTGTATTGAGATAGAAAGGAATATGAATATTCACTGTTTCTTGTTGGCCGATACGATCCAGACGACCGATGCGTTGTTCCAATAGGTCAGGATTCAGTGGCAGATCGAACAACACCAAATGATGTGCAAATTGAAAGTTTCGCCCCTCACTTCCAATTTCTGAACAGACTAATAACTGAGCGCCGTCTTCCTGTTCGGCAAAATAGGCAGCTGCCCTATCCCGCTCAATCAAATTTAAACCTTCATGGAATACAGCGGTTGCAAAGCCTTTGCGCAAACGCAAATAATCTTCCAGATATTGTGCTGTTTCTGCTTTTGCGCAAATAACCAGAATTTTTTTACGTTTGTGATGACGTAACCATTCGCACAGCCATTCCACTCTTGGATCTAACAACCACCAATCAGTTTCGGTTTGTTGTTGCCAATATTTTTCTACTTGAATTTGTTCTTCAAGAGGTAGTTTTTGTATGGCTGATAATGATTCATCATCTAACGTCAGCGGATGTTGGTGCAATAATCGTGACGGGAATCCACTGACCGAGCTGCGTGTATTTCGAAACAATACTCGCCCTGTGCCATGTCTATCCAATAAATATTCGATAGCCGTATCGACAGCGTCAGGAAAACTCTCTGTTGCCAAGATTGCTAATTCTTGAAAGCTGGATTTCGGAAGATAATTAAGCAGTTCAGACTCTATGTCTTCAGGAAAAATATTTTCCGTATCTTTTATCGCTAATAATTTTTGTACCAGATCGTTCAATGGTTGGTAAGATGCCTGCTCTTCAATTAATTTAGACAAATCAAAATAACGGTCTGGATCTAATAAGCGCAAACGCGCGAAGTGACTTTCAACACCCAGTTGCTCAGGTGTTGCTGTCAATAGTAATAAGCCTTTTGATTTTTGAGCCAAACCTTCGACACAGCTATAGGCTTTACTGGCTTTCACTTCGCCTTGTTTATTACGAGTCCAGGTTAAGTGATGTGCTTCATCGACTAAAAGTAAATCCCAATGGGTCTCCAAGGCTTGCTGATAACGAAAATTATTTTTCGTTAAAAAATCCAGCGAACAAATAATCAGCTGCGCAGTTTCAAAGGGATTGATATTATTCGCTAATTTTTCAGTTTCATCGTCAATGAAATCATCAATATAATCGACAGATTCTTCTACACTATCCAAACCCGTCAATGCGTTGCAGCGCGCTTCATCCAGTAATGTAAAAGCTAAATTAAAACGTCGCAGCATTTCCACTAACCATTGATGCTGCAAGCTGGCTGGTAACACAATCAGTGCACGTTCTACCCTGCCTGACATTAATTGATGATGCAAAATCAAACCAGCTTCAATGGTTTTACCTAAACCCACCTCGTCGGCTAATAACACCCGTGGTGCGTAACGTTGAGCAACTTGATTGGCAATATAAAGTTGATGTGGCAGTAATTGTACGCGCGGACCAGCAAGCCCCATGATTGGTGATTGACGATGTTGGTGCTGGAATGAGAGCGTGAGATATCGCAAATAGAAATGTTGGTGCTTATCTATTTGCCCGGCAAATAATCTATCGCGGGGAGTACTGAACTGAACAAAGCTATCCAATTCAAATTCAGGAAACATCAATTCTTCGTTGTCTTTTGTGAGCCCCGTGTATAACAAACAACCTGCCTGTTCCAACACTTTGGTGAGTTTAATCTTCGTCCCGTCCTGATGCCTGACCCGCTCGCCCACATCGTATTTCACACGGCTAATAGGTGCATTATCCATGGCATAAGTTCTACGCTCGCCTGCGGCGGGGAAACTTAGCGTTAATCGTCTATTAGCTATATCCAATACTATCCCTAGTCCTAGATCAGCTTCCGATTCACTGATCCAACGTTGACCGATCACATATTGCACTTTACTCACAAACAATCCTCAATCACCAAAACTACAAAGGGCGCGCATGATAAAAGGTTTTAACACTGACTGCAGCACTAAAAGTCTTTCTATGCCTTTAATCATACAAATTGATGCATTAGAATCAACTCAATTACTTAATATTGGAAATATCATGCGCAGTATTCCTCTTGAACCTTCAGCTAAACAAGCGCTGGACGATATCATCAAGTCCCATTCTTTTTTAACCCTCACTGACAGTAAAACTTATTATCCCGATTCACAGGGAGGTGGTTTGCCCTTGTTATTGGTGAATACTGAATATTGCAGCGCTGTTATTTCACTTCAGGGTGCACAATTACTTGAATATAAATCCGACTCATTCGATCCGCTACTTTGGTTGAGTCCCAACTGTAATTTTACGCCAGGTGTTGCATTACGAGGCGGAGTACCTTTGTGTTTGCCTTGGTTTGGTGTGCATCCAACTGACAAGCAAAAACCAAAACACGGATTTGCTCGCAACCTATTTTGGCAATTGGCAGAGGCTCACTCACGCATGGATGGTTCTGTTGAATTGGAATTTCTATTTACAAGTGAAGCCAATGAATTATTCCCTTACGATTTTTCTGTAGAATTACGCATGATTTTAGGTGATAGCGCAACACTTGAAATGACAGTTAATAACACGGATTCAGAGCCATTTGATTTTAGTTGGGCAATGCACAACTACTACAGAGTGTTTAATTTACAACAAACTCGGGTGAAAGGACTTTCAGATAAAACTTATAAAGATAATCTCGAAGGTTTGATTGAAAAATATCAACAGGATGATGTTAATTTTATGGTTCCTCTTGATAGAGTCTACCCCAATATTGAAGAGAGTCTTGTTATAGATTTGGGCGACGCTAGTCAACAAGTTATTCATATTCAACATGATAACTGCCCAAGTGTAGTGGTTTGGAATCCGGGTAATGAAGCAGCTGCAAAAATTGAAGATATAGGTGAGGGTCAGGAAGCCTATTACGTATGTGTTGAGCGCGGTGCGGTAATGCAAGAAGCCTGGCATTTAATTGCTGGCGCCAGTGCTGGTGCCAGTATGTCATTTAAAGCGGTGTCTAAGTAAGTGTGACTTGCGTCACGCTTTCTCCGAATTGACCAATTAATCCCAATCCTCATTGCTATGATGTGACGCCCAGTAATACCTCTGGTATGACTTGGGAAATAATTAACAAATAATACTAACTGTATAATGGGGTTTCTAAAATGTCAGAAAATAAATCGTCTACCGGAATGGATCAAAACGTTGCAAGTCTACTCTGTTATGTATTGGGTTTTATTACAGGATTGATATTTATCCTGATTGAAAAAGATAATAAGGTTGTTCGATTTCATGCGTTTCAATCGTTGTTTACGTTTCTTGCAACATTCGTGATACAAATTCTGATCGGTATTATTATCAGTATCATTCCTATTCTTGCAATATTCTCTTTAGTATTCAGTCTTGCCGTATTGGTTTTATGGATTTTCTTAATGGTGAAAGCTTTCCAAAATCAAATGATCAAACTGCCGATAGTGGGCGATTTAGCTGCTAAACAAGCAGGTGTTTATTAATTCTGTGAATGTGAATAAGAAAGAAGAAAGGCCGCTTTAGCGGCCTTTTTGTTGATTAGTCATCAAGTGACTCTATTTCGAAATCCAGTCCAAATTCTTCTCTAATTTGTGCACACCAGCGATTTAGTCGATCAGAAGATAGATTTTCTTGTTGGTCTTCATCCAACGCCAAACCAACAAATAGACCAGCTCCAGCAATTTCCGCTTTTGACGCATCAAACTCATATCCAGTGGTTGGCCAATGCCCAACAATTTCTGCCCCATTTTGAATGATGACATCATGTAACATTCCCATAGCATCCAGAAAATAATCACCGTAACCGAATTGATCGCCAAGACCAAAAAGCGCAACTTGTTTGCCAGTGAAATCAACAGCTGCTATATCATCCCAAAACTCTTCCCAGTCAGATTGAATTTGACCGAAATCCCAAGTTGGGATACCTAAAATAATCTTGTTGTATTGCTTAAATTCCAATTGTGTAACATCAGAAATGTCGTGAACATCAAGTTGATCAACGCCAAAACGCTGTTGAATGCGATAAGCTACGCGCTCGGTATTACCTTCATCACTACCAAAAAAAAGACCTATGCTGGTCACACTCACCTCAAGGACGGAAACGGGGGCAGAATTTTCCCAATATTGGCTTATCCTTGCAAGTCTCGAATCAATTTGAGTTTAATCTTCTATACTGTTAAGAATGGTTAATCAAAGTACAAGCTGAATGACTCAAGCCGATCAGTCATGCAAACTTTGGCACCTTTTTGCTTCAACCACGATTTTACTTCAACCACGATTGGATCAACCATGAAAAATAGTCCGAATCTGCTGCTTATTGATGATGATATTGAACTTTGTACCTTATTAGGTGAATACCTGACTGCTGAGGGATTTCACTACACAGCTGTCCATGATGGTCAGGCAGCATTGGATACTACCGCCAAGCAGCATTTTGATCTTATTATTCTTGATGTAATGCTGCCTCAGCGCAGTGGCTTTGATGTATTGAAAACCCTACGTGTCAGTGATCAAACGCCAGTCATTATGTTAACGGCAAAAGGCGACACAGTTGATCGCGTTGTAGGTTTGGAAATAGGCGCGGATGATTATTTAGCCAAACCTTGTGATCCCCGAGAACTGGTTGCACGAATTAGAGCCTTGTTGCGTCGGGCATCTCAATCTGTAAATAGTTCTCCCGAGAAATTAGTCTCTGGAAAAATTACCTTAAACCTGGGTACTCGATCTGCTCTTTGGGAAACCGCTGATGTCAATTTAACAGGCACTGAATTTAGTGTGTTGGAAATATTGGTAAGACGAGCAGGTCAAGTGATTAGCAAAGACGAAATGACCGAACAAGCGTTGAATCGAAAACTCACACCTTATGACAGAAGCATTGATGTTCACGTCAGCAATATCCGTAAAAAAATTAATCAAGCAGGATGCCAACGAGAATTAATTATCAATGTGCGTGGTGCCGGGTACATGTTAACGCTGGCGGATGCAGAATAAACTATGTTTTCGATGACACGGTTATCGCTCAAAATATTTTTTACATTTTGGTTAATTACCGCAGTCATCATTGTTGGAACCAATATTGTTGTTCATTGGTTTGACATTACTCCAGAAGGTAATCTGCCGCATAATGCAGATGAAGAACCCGCAAAACGACTTCTCTTTCAAATTGTTGGCAACGCACTCAATCGCAATACAGAAGAACTTGCGAAAGATCTTCGCAGCATGCCACCTTGGTCTACCCGTTTTATTTTTGCAATAGATCATAACAATCAAGATCTTTTACAGCGCACTTTACCTCCGGGTGTGATGGTACTTGCACCTGAGCTAACCAGCGAACAACCCTTTGGAAAAATTCAGGACAGAAATCGAAAAATATTTGGACGATTTATTACCTTGAATGATGGCAACTCTATTAGAGTTATTACGATTTCATCAGGAAAAGATGAGGGTCCCGATAGAGATATTATTTGGGAATTATTTATCGATAATATCTGGCCATTATTACTGGTTTCTATTCTGGTGAGCGGCAGTGCTTGTTATTTTTTGGCTCGTTATTTCACTCGCAGCATCAACACGCTTCAGCGTGCAACACAACAAATTGCCCAAGGGGATTTGAGTGTGCGGATTAGTCATCAATTTGCAGGCAGAAGGGACGAAATTGCTGCACTTGGTCGTGATTTTGATCATATGACCGAGCGACTTGATCAAGCTATGCAAGAACAAAAGCGCCTAATAAAAGATGTTTCCCACGAATTAAGGACACCATTGGCCAGATTGCAATTTGCTGTTGGACTTGCGCAAAAACGTAGCAATGGGCTTGTTGATAATGAATTGGCTCGCATCAAACAAAACGCTGATTATCTCAACAATATCATCACTGATATTCTGAATTTACCGGTTCAAGGGCAAAAATTTCAGCTTGATGATGTAATGGACTTGGTGGTGTTGACTTCAACCTTGATTGAAAGCTATTCGATTGAAGCCAGCGAAAAACATGTATCTATTGAATTTCACTGTGACGAAGAAGAAGCTTTAATCGCGACACATGGCAATATGTTATTAGGGGTATTTGAAAATATTTTACGCAATGCATTAGCCTACACTCGTGAAAACACTAAAATTCAGATCGATTTACAGCAAGTTAAAAATCAATATTTAGTGCATGTTACGGATCAAGGCCCTGGAATTGACGCTCATCACCTTGAAAATATTTTTAAACCTTTTTTTCGTACGGATGAAGCCAGAGCGCGCGAAACTGGTGGATATGGATTGGGGTTAGCCATCGCTTACAGAAGTGTTCTACTTCACGGTGGCCAAATTTCTGCAATTAATAATCCCAAAGGTGGGCTCACGGTAAGCGTCACGTTACCGCGATTACAGCTTTAATTTCCAGATTCCATCTCTTTCGGTACAAACAGCACTGATGCACTGTTGATACAGTATCTCAACCCGGTAGGTGCAGGCCCATCAGTAAATACATGCCCGAGATGACAGCCGCAACTGCGACAAACAACCTCTGTTCTCATCATTCCATGGCTGCGATCCATAATTTCAGTAATGGCGGCTTTGTTGATCGGTAACGAAAAGCTTGGCCAGCCACAACCTGCATCAAATTTGCTATCCGATAAAAACAATGGTTCGCCGCAACATTTGCAAAGATACTCACCCTGACCAAACTCTTGCCAATAAGCGCCTGTAAAGGGGCGCTCAGTGCCTTTTTCGCGGCAAATGTGATACTCCTCAGGCGTGAGTTTTTCTTTCCAAACACTTTCATCAAATTTTAACTTGTCAGACATAGCAACCTACCCTATATTTTTCTTGACAGATCAACCATTTAGGTTCGATTATTCGAGCCTTTCCGAAGATACTCAAGGCATATTACTGCAATGAACCCGATTAAGAAATCCGACAAGCTCAGTGGAGTTTGTTATGACATACGCGGCCCGGTATTGGAGCACGCTTATCGCCTTGAAGAAGAAGGCCACAGAATCCTGAAACTGAATATTGGCAACCCTGCCCCATTTGGTTTTGCAGCTCCTGATGAAATTATTCAAGATGTTATTCGCAATTTACCCAATGCGGAAGGATATACAGCGTCAAAAGGCTTATTTTCGGCGCGTAAAGCGATTATGCAAGAGTGCCAACAAATGGGTATTCCTGGCGTAGATATGGAAGATATTTTTCTTGGCAATGGCGCGAGTGAATTAATCGTTATGGCAATGCAGGCATTGTTAAATAATGGCGATGAAATTTTGGTTCCAGCGCCTGATTATCCATTATGGACTGCAGCTGTGAACTTGGCTGGTGGCAAAGCGCGTCATTATTTGTGCGATGAACAATCGGATTGGTTTCCTGATATCGAGGATATCAAAAGCAAAATTACTGATAAAACTCGTGGCATTGTCATTATCAATCCAAATAATCCTACGGGTTCTGTTTACAGTAAAGATGTATTGGAATCACTGGTGCAATTAGCACGCGATCATAATTTAATTATTTTTGCGGACGAAATTTACAGTAAAATTCTTTACGACGATGCAGTATTTCATCCGATGGCAAAACTTGCACAAGATGTACTCTGCGTTAGTTTTAATGGCCTTTCAAAATCCTATCGTCTGGCTGGTTTTCGTTCTGGCTGGATGGTTATTAGCGGCGCAAAACACCGAGCTAAAAATTATATCGAAGGATTGGAAATGTTAGCCTCAATGCGTTTGTGTGCTAACGTACCTGCCATGTACGCGGTGCAAACTGCGTTGGGTGGCTACCAAAGTGTCAATGAATTAATTATTCCAGGTGGGCGTTTGCGCGATCAGCGTGATGCAGCCATCAAAGCCATTGAATCTATACCTGGTTTGTCTTGCGTAAAACCAAAAGGTGCTTTGTATTTATTTCCAAAAATTGATTTAAAAAAATATCCAATTAAAGATGACCAGCAAATGATTCTGGATTTTTTAATTCAGGAAAAGGTGTTGTTAGTGCAAGGCACAGCATTTAATTGGCCAGAGAGGGATCACTTCCGCATAGTATTTTTACCACGCGAAGATGATTTGAAAAAAGCGATAACAAAATTCGGAGATTTTTTGTCGCGATACCGTCAATAAATGCAAGGCTAATCAAAAAGCGAAATTGACAATGATATGACCGAAAAATATGACATCAGCAAAGCCGTCGCCCTCTTCTACGATGGCAAACAAGCGCCGCAAATAACAGCAAAAGGTAGCGGCGCTATAGCTGATGAAATTATTGCCATAGCTCAGGCAAATCAAATACCACTTTGTGACAATAAAGCTTTAGTTGATTTACTTGTGACGCTCGAATTGGATCAGGAAATCCCCGAAAACCTTTACACAGCTGTTGCTTACATTATTGCTTTTGCTTACGCACTGGAAGGAAAAACGCCGGAAGGATTTTTCGATACATAAGAAAGTGAAACGAATCAAGCAGTATTATAGATTCATAGGAAGCATTTTTAATGCACGACTTCTACAGTTTGACTTTATTTATTCCATTTACCTTGGTTTTTCTGGGGTGTATCAATGCCTATTGGAACAATAAACTATTATTAGCGGTTTTCAGTCTTGTATCCTATATTTTTGTTTGGAAATTTATCTACTTTGAATTTACTTTGGATGCATTCAGATCAGCAACTGCCTTTCTTTACCCCGAGTTAGCACAAAATGCCTTCGCATCGGTTGAAGATATAATAACGAATAGTTTTAGTTACTCTTATACATTCAGATTTTACATGAGTATGTTTCAAGACTATTTAGGATTTATTTATATTGGTCTTTGTTTGGGCATTGTTTATTTATATAAAAGTAAGAATATAAGAATACCAAAAAATGATAATTCGCCATGAATGAAATAACCAACTCAAAACGAGACCCGCTGATTTCGATACAAGCACTTAATGCCTGTCGGATTTTGGTGATCAATGGTAAAGGAGGATCAGGTAAAACAACGGTAAGCACTAATCTAGCTGCTTATTTTGCACAAAAAAATGAAACTACCGCATTGCTGGATGCAGATCCCCAAGGCTCATCAGACTACTGGACCAAATTACGTGCACCAGAACTACCGTTAATTTATGGATTTAAAATCGATACTACCAGTCGCACCACCATGAGTTTTCAACTACGTGCACCACAATCAACAAAATGGTTAATTACTGATGCGCCTCCTGGTTTAACTGGCATGGCATTAGATGATTTAGTCAGAAATCACGATTTAATTTTAATCCCTGTAATGTCGTCTGAAATAGATATACGTGCTAGTGCGCGATTTATCGGCGAACTGCTTCTGACACAAAATATGCGCCGCAAACGTCGCCCAATCGGTGTCATCGCTAATCGTGTTAAACAACAAACTACTTCATGGGCAAGTTTGCAGCGTTTTCTGGAAAGCCTGCGTATCCCCCATCCTGCAAGTCTACGCGACACGCAAAATTATGTGCGTGCTTACGCCGAAGGAAAAGGCATAGCTAACTACACGCAGCAAACTCACGCGCGCGACAACGAGGATTGGAAACAAATAGCAAAATGGATTGAAGCTGAGAATCGTGAGCATAAATGGATAAAATAATTCTTACCCATTAAAAATACTCATACTCAATTCGAACATCCTGTGGAATTCCATGTGCATCATCAATATTGGATCGACCTTGAAAGCGCATTAAATATTTTCCGTTGGTGTCATAAGCTAAATAGATGGGATCGGCAAACAGAGCTTTCCATTTGCGCGCTGGCTCCAATTTAAAATAGATCCAGGTATCAGCAAACTGCTGATTGAATAATGGTGAAGCAGTTGCAATCATTTTTTCTATCGACATTTTCGTACTGCTTAATCGTCGAGGCAGTGCATAATCAAATTTTAGCGCTTTACCCTTTAATAATTGATCCCAATGCAATTGAACGTAAGAGTCCAAACCTGAATCAATCACCATTCCAGCGTTATCCATAATACTTTCCTGACGAAGACCATTAATATCTTTGTGTTGCATTACAAGTATGCCACGCTCAAATTGTACTGACAGGGTTTCATCATCGCGAGAATCTTCAAATACAAATGTTGGCTGATAAGGTTCGCCTTGAAAGACTAAGGTTTTAGTCGCAAATTGCTTCCCTTGCGGGTTTAAATAACTCACTTGTACTTCACCCATTGAATTCAATGCAGAATAGGTTTCGCGAAAAATTACTTGATTATTATCCAGATTATAAGCCGTCCCTACAGTTACATAATTAGCTTCTTGCGCTGAATTGGAAGTAGCCATTAAGATTGCTAAAATTCCAAACATGTATTTCACTTTACACATAACCTTTTAACCTCAAAAATATCAATCTATGTAAGGGTAAGAGAAAAAGCCAAATAATGGCAATTACTAAAATTATTTTAGTCATAGAGCCCGTCCATTGTGACTCGGAAAGCTTAACCCCTGCTAAATAACTTATGGGTGCAGCGATTGTACCAAAGAGGCTCGAAAATAACGGTTTTTCGTAAACCCAGCGCAATGAATGCAATAAGCTAATTCCGAGTAAACTCCATATTAATATCAACCAAATAGGTGGAAAATACAAATGCTGGTCTATTTTTAATAAATTCTGACTCAATAACAAACTGTCGTGAACCATGCCCAAGGAAATGCACAGTATAACTGCAATAAAATCTTCTTTTTTGGATGGAGTGAAAACAAAATGAAAAACCAAAGCAGGTAAGATAAATAAAGTGGCGAATAGATCACCACCTAAAACGGCAGCAAACCAACCTGCTTGAAAGATTAGTATGTTGATCACAAAAAAATATCGAGGACTTATGGCCATTTATTGCTTCTATATTGCGGTTTTGCTAATAACACTTGTGCTGTCCCAATGACAGCTTCTCTAAACCCACCCTCACAATAGCAAAGATAATACTCCCAAAGACGAATAAAACGTTGATCAAATCCCTGTTCTTTTACCTCATCTATTTTTGTCTTAAAAGCTTGTCGCCAATCTAATAGAGTTTGTGCGTAATCCTCACCTATATCTTCCATGTGTAAGGTCAGCATATCTGTTTTCCGCGCTATGGCTTGTTGCATTATGGCGAGAGAGGGTAAGCAGCCACCAGGGAATATATAACGCTGTATAAAATCAACAGAGTTTTTTGCTTGATGATAGCGTTGATTTGGAATAGTTATTGACTGCAATAACATTAGGCCATCAGCCTGCAATAGACCTGAACAAACAGCAAAATATTCTTCTAAGTTTTCATGCCCTACTGCCTCAATCATTTCAATAGAAACCAACTTACTAAAGCATCCCTGTAAGTCTCGATAATCATCAAATAGCACTGTAATTTTGTCAGTTAGATTTGCATTAATCACTTGTTGTTTTGCGTAGTCATATTGCTCTTTGGAAATAGTAGTAGTGGTAACCCGGCAACCATAATGCTGTGCAGCATAGATAGCCATGCCGCCCCAACCCGTACCAATCTCCAATAGGTGGTCTTTTTCTGAGAGTTTTAATTTTTCACAAATTGTCTTTAATTTAAATGTTGCTGCCTCTGCCAAGCTGGTATTTTTATGAGGATACATTGCAGATGAGTACATCATACTTTTATCAAGAAATAATGAAAAAAATGTGTTTCCTAAATCATAATGAGCAGATATATTTTTGCGTGATCCCTGACGATTATTGCGATTTAATCTATGAAATATCTTTAAAGCCAGTTTACCTAGCACAGATTGTTTAGCATCCATTTCACTAATTAATTCAATATTTTTTGAAAATAATCTAACGACTTTAGTTAAGTCTGGGCTTTCCCAATAACCACTAATATATGCCTCCGCCGCGCCAATACTACCGCCAAACACAACATCAGAATAGAATTTTGAGTCAGTAACATTGATTTCTGCAATTATCACTGCAGAGGTTTCAGGTTGCCCAAAATAGTGCACCTCATCAGCATCAATCAGTTTTAGGCAATCGAATTTTAATTTTTTAAGCAACGAGAACAATAGATTTTTTGAGATAGCCCTGAAAAACCTGAAAGGTTTACCCTATGCCCTGAAATACGGCTAATAGATTGTGTATTCATTTCACGGCTCCTTTACCGAAGATTGACTATTGCTTTTAACTGCCAAAGTTGCTGTAGTTGCTGTAGTTGCTGTAGTTGCTTGAGAATAAACAGGAACACCTTTAAAAAATAATTTTATAGCCTGCCAATAAATCGCAGCCGGCGTTTTTATAGCCAGCCAAGGCTGCCGCCACAAAATGGAATTTAGCTTGGATACAGACCAGTCTTCACGCTTGAGTGTCAATGTAGCATCCATATATTTTAGATTTTCACCTTGCGATATTTTGTGATTCTCCATATGGATAACTAAATGATCACTCGGCGAACTACTTATCCAGTGATATTGCATATCAAGAGGGTTAAATGGTGATACATGAAAATCTTTGTCAAATTCGGTTTTGACATTGCCTTTGTCATCGCAGGTTAACAGGTAGGTATGGCGTTTATTCCAAGGTGTATTATTGACCTCTGCTAAAATCAACTTAGGATGAGGTGAGCTTTTATTAAAAATAAAATAAAAACTGACAGGATTAAAACAAAATCCAAATATTCTTAATTGGGTTAACAAACAGATCTCACCATCAGGACAATAGCCTAACTCTTTTTTAACATGATCTCGCACTGCCTGATCCAATGGTAATGACGGGTTTCCAAAATAATCTTTTCGTTTAAAAGATCCGAAGTTTGAGCGATTAAATGACCAAAAAGTATTTCTGTTAAAAAGGTGACTGAGCTCACTTAAGTCGATATAGAACAGGCAAGCGTCATAGATAAATTCATGTAATCTTGGCAAAAAACGTCTATGCCTAAGTTTTCCCGTATAAATACAACTCTTATTACTAGATATATTTTGTTGAGTATTCACGAGTAATACCTTTCAAAATAATCAACAACTCGTAAAGCTGATACTACACCATCCTCATGAAATCCATTTCGCCAATATGCACCGCAGTAATGACTATTATTAACACCACTAATCATTGACCAGTCTTGCTGCGCAGCAACTGCCTCTTTTGTAAAGACAGGATGACTGTAACGATATCGACCAAATATCTTATTTTGAGCAACTAATGAATTGGCATTCGGATTATTGCTACCACTCGGATAAATAGTGACGCAGAATGTCGTTGAGGATGAAATGTTTTGTAATATATTCATGTTGTAGGTTAAGACAGTTTTATCTTGATCGGCCAAGTTAAGATAATTCCAACTTGCCCAGGCAACTTTGGATTTCGGTAATGATTGAATATCATGATGCAAACAGACATCATTCTCTCTATAAGTTATGGCTGAAAGAATACGCTGTTCATCATCAGTTGGATCATTCAATAGGCTTAATGCCTGGTCACTATGACAAGAGAATATAACCTGATCATAAATTTCCTCTCCTCTGGACTCAGTGGTAATCAACACCTGCTTATCGCATCGGCGAACAGACACCACTTTCGTATCACAAAAAATATTGTTTTTAAACGCAAGAGTCAGAGGCTCAAGATAGGAATGTGAACCGCCTTTAATGCTGTACCATTGAGGCTGATTGAAAATTGTCAGCAATCCGTGGTTATAAAAAAAACGGACAAAAAACTCTAACGGCATTGCGGCTGCATTGTTATTTCCGGACGACCAAATCGCAGACACCATAGGTAAAATATAGAGATTCTTAAAATAATCTCCGTAAACTTGTTGCTCTAAATACTCTCCTAATGTTAATTCAATTGGAATTTGACCGGTTTCATAGAGTCGAATACAGCTTCTATTGAATCGAAGAATATCGCGAAGCATTGTCCAATATTGCCAATTCATAATATTTTTTACTTGAGCAAATAGGCCTTTCAGGGATGTACCTGAATATTCAACTCCTGTTTTTTGACAGCTTACACTGAAACCCATATTTGTTTTTTGATAATCAACCTGCAATGCATTTAGCAACTTGATAAAATTTGGGTAGGTGCGGTCGTTAAATACAATAAAACCTGTATCTATTGCATAATCCTGACCTTGGTGTTGAATCTTTTTTGTTGCTGTATGCCCCCCTATTTCGGCTCCTGCCTCATAAACATAGACCTCATGTTTCCGTGACAAATAGTGTGCAGCTACCAAACCACTAATTCCAGAACCTATTACTGCGATTCTTTTTGAAGTCATTTCATTTACCTACAATTTTTTGCAAAATTCGCTTTTGCAAACTGAAGGGTAAAATGGCTATTAGTTTCATTACAGCCACAAGAGGAAAAGGAAATTGTATAATAGTTTTTTTTGAGGCTATGCCCTTAACAATAATTTCCCCAGCTTTTTCGCTGGACATAATAAACGGCATAGAAAAGTCATTTGACTTTATTAATGGCGTTGAAACGAATCCAGGACGAACAATGGTTACCAATAGTCCGTCCGCATACAGATCTACCTGTAAACTTTTTAATAGATATTCAAGAGCAGCTTTACTCGTGCCATAAGATTCAGATCGAGGCAAAGGTAATATTGCAGCCAAACTAGACACGCCGATTAAATGCGGTTGTTTTTTATGGGAACTCGCAGTCATTAAAATGGGCAAGAGAACCTCCAAACAGTGTAGATTTCCCAGCCAATTCACTCGATCAACCATCGCAAAATCTTTTACCATAAAATGGCGGGCGTCAACATATTCACAGGTTCCAGCATTTAAAATCAATTTATCCAAATGATCTGTTTTTTCCAGAATGGCTGGCTTAATAGAATAAAGCTGGTCAAGCTCACCTACATCAGCAACCAATGGAATACATAGCTCACCGTACTCATTTTTTAATTCAGATAATTTATCGGCTGATCGAGCCAAAGCAAAAACTCTATGCCCTTGATTGAGATAGTTTTTCGCTAATTCCAAACCAATCCCTGATGATGCACCTGTAATTAAAATATTCATTTGGAGATTACTCATCCGATGACCCCTGAGTCTTGTAGATTGTGCTTATTGGCTTGAATTTCGGAAAATAGCGCAATTGTCGATTTACGACTCTCACTCAAATCAACAATAGGTTTTGGATATTCCGCACCATCATCAATTGGATTGTGAATTTTTTTGGGTGAAATGTGAGCCAATTCTGGAATCCAATAACGAATAAAATCGCCATTGGCATCAAATCTTTCTGATTGGCTCACAGGGTTGAAAATTCGAAAGTAAGGTGCAGCATCGGTGCCTGTTGATGCACTCCACTGCCAGCCTCCGTTGTTAGCAGCGAAATCACCATCAATCAAATGTTGCATAAAAAATGCTTCGCCCAATCGCCAATCAATTTGTAAATTTTTTGTTAGAAACATTGCAACAACCATACGTAAGCGATTGTGCATCCATCCGGTCTTTAACAATTGGCGCATAGCAGCATCAATAATCGGAATACCCGTTTTGCCTTCACACCAGGCCGTAAATAAAGTTTGATTTTGACTCCATGGAAAGAAATCTGTGTAAGCTTGCATAGGCTTATGCATACAGACCTGTGGAAACTGCACCACTATATGTTGATAAAATTCTCGCCAAATCAGTTCGCTAATCCAACAACTGGCACCAGCATTCGTTCCACCCCAGTCACCTTGAGTAAATTGCAGCACTTGATGTAAAGCCTGCCGCGGTGACATTGCACCTATTGCCAAGTATGGGGATAAAGATGAAGTCCCCTCTATCGCAGGAAAATCACGCTGATCCTGGTATTGAGTCAGATTATTTTCGATAAAATTTTGTAACTTTTTCGATGCAATTTTTTCGCCTGCCAGCCAATGCGATGAATCAATCAATTTGTATTGACTAAAGATTTTATTGATTTCAGCTTCTGAACTTGGTTGTGACAGTATTTCTTGTAATTTTCGTGGTGCAGATAAAGGGACCAAGGCCTCGCCTCTGGCAGCCAGCGGCATAATGGTTTGCAACCATTTATTTTTGAACGCAGTAAATACTCTATAGGGCAGTCCTTGTCCATTTAAGATCATACCAGGTGGAATTATCACTCGATCATGACATCGCTTAACATGAATATTAGTTTTGGTCAGAAGTTTATTCACGCTTAGATCACGTTCAACTTCATCTAATGGATACTCGGCGTTAAAAAATAGATGATCGGCGTTGAATTCTTTTGCCAAGTTCAATAATAATTTGGGGATGTCTTTAGATGCTTTTACGGAATAGACCTTAAGCGCTATATTTTTCTCCAATAACGACTGACGTAAAATAAGTAAATGTTGACGAATAAAATCCAATTGGATAGGTGCTGTAGAATGGCGCTTTGCCCAGGATTGGCAGTCAATATAAATCGCAATGACCCCGAACTTTAATTCACAGGCTTTAGTTAATGCAGGATTGTCGCCAATTCTAAGATCATGTCGAAACCAGACTAAGGACGTCATGCGGATATTCTCCGTTTAATCCATCGAATAATACCGCCTATAACAGGTAGATGCTCATAGAGCATGGAACCCGCATCAAAATAGTCTCTATGAAAATAAATTTTGTCGTTGAATTTAAGATGACTGGAACCGGATAGCTTCAGGAGTTTTTCACCTGCTATTTTTTTATGACGATAATGCATACTCCAAAATAATACAGCTTCCGATGCTAGTTCCACTGAGTGATGAAACTCAAAACGACACTCGATTAAATCTTGCATCATCGACTCAAAATAAACACTAAGTCCTGGCAATCCATTAATTGCATGAAAAGGATCTCGAAATTGAATATCCTCTGCATAGAGATCTTGAAGACCACTCAGCGTTTGATGATCAAAATGAAGATATAGACTGCGTAATTTATTCAATAGATCATTCTTCATGATTAGTCTCCATTTGACTTAGCATTACATTTTGCCTAATCCCGACATAACATTTTGAAAGTTACCAGCCAACAGCAGGTTTTCTGAATTTATTTCTTGGGATTGGCCATTAGCTTGCAAATATTCTGCAATTGCACCAACCAACATCAAAGGTTTGTTTGATGAAATCAATTTAGATACCTGTGATTGCAATAAACCGCTATCAAGATGCTGATAGCCAACCAAACATATAAAATCGGGATTGATTTTACTCAGCGTATATTCAAGCTCATTCTGATTGAGGTGGGCCATAACTTCTGATTGATAGCCATTAATCAGTAGGCCATAGTTCAACATCAAGCCAATAAGGTCTTCTTCATTTTTTGTAGCCATTATCACCAGAATTTTTTTACCTCTCGCCGTTTGTCTTTGGCGATACTGCATTCGAAACAATTGCTCTTCGAAAACTTGAGTAAAAAATGCCAAGGCAGATATGTGAGGAAATTGATCCTGCCGAAGTTGATTCAGCAAAGGCAAAATGAGATTGTCTGCCAGTAGCTCTACTGGATATTCAGAAAACAAGATTTCAATTTCTTTATCTAATTGCCGACGATTCATATTTAACGAAATCAAATAGAGCTGCTGTTGTTTTTCGCCCCAAATGGAATCAACTTCAATCGCTTCAGTTTGGTTGGTGGTTTGTACCAACTCATTAACTTTACTAATGGATAATCCTTTATTTAACCAATATTGCACTTGTTGAATACGCTGTAGATCTTCTTGCGTATAGAGTCTGTGTCCTTTTTCTGTACGTTGCGGTTTCAATAATCCATAACGTCTTTCCCATGCACGAAGCGTGACAGTGTTGATGCCAGTTAGTCGGGAAATTTCACGAATAGGTAAAAATTGATCCATTAGTTTTTCGCTCATACATTTGCCACTATGTGATTACGTAAGCCAAGCTTTTCTGGATGAGGTGCCCAGAAAGTTTGTTTTTTGAGATAGGGATCCTCCAGTTTTAAAAGATGATGTTTGAGTAGGGTTAAAGGCACTACCAATGGCACCATCCCTAGCCTGTAAGATTCAATCAGGTTGGATAGCTCGTGCTTATCCATTGCCGAAATATCTTTTTTGAGATAACCGCGCAGATGCATAAGTGCATTGGTGTTGCCTTTTCTGGTTGCCAAATGACCTAAGGCCGCCATAAATAATGTTAAAAATTCCTGACAACTGGTTTTTAAGTCCCGCTCGCGCATATTCGATAAAAAACGCCCGATCGCGTAATAACTGGGAACATGATGTGCCATCACCTGGTATTTATAGCGCGAATAAAAATCCAATAATTTCTTTGCGCTCGGCTCAGATTCCACCGATTGTTTCCAATCATAAAATGCAAAAACGCGTGTAATAAAATTGTCCCGCAATCCTGCATCATTTAATCGCCCTGCCTCTTCAACCGGCAACAAGGGCATCAACTCCATTAATCGCTCTGCATAAGCGCCCCGCCCTTTGCTGTCCTGTGGAAATCCATTTTCACGATAACGCTTCATGCCAAAAACGCCGCAACTGGGAGAATTTTGCATAAATACATAACCGCAAATATCCGGCATTTGCTCAGCGATAATGTCCGCCTGTTGCTTAAGCGGATCAGTCACATCCAGATCAGGGTTTTGAATTCCAAGCACACGCGTATCGCCATCCTTATAAACCAACCGAATTGGCTTGCGCGGAACTCCCAATCCAATCGCCACCTCCGGGCAAACTCCCATAAATTGAAAATAGTCAGCCAACACCTCTGTAAGGTAACGATTGTGCTTATGTCCCCCGTCAAATCGCACCCCATCACCCAGTAAACACTGACTAACACCCACCGGAATTTTATTCATCAAGATACCTATACAGATATGAACTTCTGTATAGGTATACCGGAAAACTTATACAAAGCAAGAGTTATGTATAAATATTTTGATTAACAGGCAAGTAATTAAAATATGAATTACCTTATATTACATAATGTTACAGCCGATACTTAATGTAGACAAACTGATGACTAAAATGCAGAAAATAAATAGATCTCATCATGATTTCAAAACCTTGTAAGCTGCGACCTACAAATTGCTCACAATAGAAGTAACCAATATGAAAATACTCCCCAAAATTGGCGTAGATGACATTCAACTCGGAATGAACAAAAAACAAGTTCAAGAAATATTAGGTAAGCCCGATCAATTGGAAAAAGATTCAGATGAGGAGCGCTGGGAATTCGATGCAGGAATTGAATTATCCTTCGAAAAAGAAGATTTATATCTACTGGGATCGATTACCGTTTTCGATGACTCTGCTCGACTAGAGTCACAACCAATCATAGGTATAAGCGAAAAAGATCTCCTTGAAAACTTTCCACATTTTCTTCCAGATGAAGATTTTGGAGAAAACGGAAAAAGCTATGACTCAGAAGAGCTTCAAATATTAGCCTGGGTACATGAAGGGACTGTAGTAAATATCACCCTATTCCCAGAATATGAAAGCACGGGGCAAATACCGATTTGGCCGAAACCCAGGGCTTAAATATTTTAATAATATCTATATATTTCATGAAGATATGATCGATACTTAATGTGGATTTAGTTATAAAAAACCGTTTGCACGTAATCGATAAATAACAGAATAACTCTTGAAAAAGTATGACGGGCTCTGATTAACAGCTTATATAAGGACTAATCACTCAATGAAAAATTGTCCACAATGCAATAAAGAATGCATTCCTTATAAGGCGGTTATACAGAATGCAATTACTAACAAACTTATACAATGCCCTTCTTGTAGTAGGCATCTTCTTCTAGCTAGTCCGGGTATTTTGTCTGATTTAGTTGGCAGTATCTTCTTTCAGTTTGCGTTTTTATTCGGCATTGTTGCTGGGTTATATACTCAAAGCTGGATTGTTTTTGGAGTTTTGATTTTGTTTGCTATGTTTCTTTTGTTGTTAATAAGTACCTTATGGCCTCTCAAAAAAGCAGTGAACTTGTGAGCTGGATGTGTTCTCACTATTTTTTGTGGTTGCTGGTTCTGGCGTATTTAATTTTACGTAATGTGCTTTTTGAAAAATAAAAAAAACCGACCTAAGCCGGTTTTTTTGAAGCAGTTCTTATCTCGTAGGAATCTTTAAAGTATCAAACAAATCTTCCAGATCAGCACGAGTATGGCGATTGAAGGCTTCGTTGACTAATTCTTTGGTGAGATGTGGTGCGAATTTTTGGATGAAATCGTACATAAATCCGCGTAAGAAAGTACCGCGGCGGAAACCGATTTTGGTTACGCTGGATTCGAATAGATGGCTTGCATCCAGTGCGACTAAATCAGTATCGGTTTCAGGATTAAACGCCATAGACGCGATAATACCTACACCTAAACCGAGCTTCACATACGTCTTGATAACGTCAGCATCCGCAGCGGTAAATACAACTCTGGGTGCAAGGCCACGATTCAAGAACGCTTCGTCTAATTTTGAGCGACCGGTAAAACCAAATACATAAGTGACTATCGGATACTTCGCAACATCTTCTAGTGTTAATTGAGACAACTGGGCTAATGGATGATTTTTTGGAACGACTATGGATCGGTTCCAGCGATAGCACGGCATCATGATTAAATCGCTGAATAATTCCATCGCTTCGGTGGCAATTGCAAAATCGACTGTACCATCTGCTGCCATTTCAGAAATTTGCATGGGCGTGCCTTGATGCATATGCAGGGCAACGTCTGGATATTTTTTAATAAAATCTGCAATGACGGGTGGCAAGGCATAACGTGCCTGAGTATGAGTCGTGGCGAGTGTTAAAGTACCTTTGCGTTCGTTACTGAATTCTTGCGCAACTTGTTTGATGCTTTCAACTTTACGCAGAATTTCACCTGCGGTTTTTAGAATTGCATCACCAGCGGGAGTAATTCGAGTGAGGTGCTTTCCACTTCGTGAAAAGATTTCCACACCTAATTCGTCTTCCAGCAAACGAATTTGTTTACTGATGCCAGGTTGCGAGGTGTAAAGGCTTTGTGCCGTTGCTGACACGTTCAGATCGTGATGCGCTACTTCCCAGATGTAACGTAGTTGTTGCAGCTTCATAAGCTCTCCGTTTGGCTTACAAACTATCTATTCTCACAGGCTAAAAACGAATAGCCCGCGGCTCTTTTACAACTTTAGACCATATCCGCAAAATGCAAAGTTTTCACAACAGCAGAATGTGAAAATTCCCGCTTCTTAGGTCTGATTGGCTATGCCATGTGGCACATGCCCTGTTGATACGTGCTCTCTTGCTGAGTCGCAATGCATTGGTTGATCATCAAAAAATACATCTGCGCCATAGGCTTTTAGGAAGGTTCCTTTGGGTAAACCACCAAGAAAAATGGATTCATCAATACGAATATTCCAGGCTCTTAAAGTGCGGATGACTCTTTCATGCGCAGGCGCAGACCTGGCTGTAACCAAAGCAGTGCGAATCGGGCAGTCCGCCGGTGCAAACTCAGCTTGCAAGCTATGTAAAGCTGCCAAAAAGGCTTTGAATGGCCCACCGCTTAAGGGTTCTTTGGCTGATGCCTTTTCACTTGCGGTAAATGCACTCAGGCCTTGTGATTTAAAGATTTTTTCGGCTTCGTCTGAAAACAAAACAGCGTCGCCATCAAATGCAAATCGTAACTCTTCTTCCCTACTGGCTGAATTTTTGGATGCAATTAATGTGGCGGCCGCTATGCCCTGCTCCAAGGCTTGTTTTACATCTTCCGGTTCGGTAGACAAAAATAAGTGGCAGCCAAAAGCTGATGCATAACGATAGGGTGAAGTTCCACCTGAAAAAGCTGCGCGGGTGATGGTTAATCCATAGTGTTGAATTGAGTTAAACACTCGTAAACCGGTATCTGCACTGTTACGGGATAGTAGAATGACTTCAACACGTGGCTCCCCACCTAAACGCTCATTGAGTCTTAGTAGTTTTTTAACTAAAGGGAAGGCTTCACCCGGTTCCAGAATTTCATCTTCATGATCAATTTGATATTGCGCATAAGCCGCTAAACCTTGATGGATATACACCTGATGGCTCGCGTCCAAATTAAATAATGCACGCGATGAAATCGCGATAACTAATTTTTCACCAAAACCTTTTGGCATTTTTTACTCCGAATCTTCTTTGCGCCAATCAATAGCAAGAAACTCTTCAAAGGCTTCTTGTGTGACGGCAGGGCTTGCATAGTATCCCTGATAATAATGACAACCGAAACTGCGCAATATAGATAACTGCTCTGCTTCTTCAACTCCTTCAGCAACCAGATCCATTCCTAACAATCGACCCATGGTAATAATGGTTTCGACAAGGACTCTATCGTTGCGATCTTCGATAATATCGCGAATAAATCCTTTGTCGATCTTAAGTGTGGTAACCGGCAAACGTTTTAAATAACTGATTGATGAATATCCAGTACCGAAATCATCAAGCGAGAAACTGACGCCCTGCTCATTCAAAATGGTCATGGTTGTAATGGCTTCATCAACACGTTGAATCACTATGCCTTCCGTAATTTCCATATCCAGAGAGTTATCGGGAATTAAATAATTTTCGAGTGTATCCAATACATCTTCAACGAAAGCGGCGCGGCGGAATTGTCGAGGGCTGATGTTAATACTTAAACGCATGCCAGCTTGCCATAAACTGTCGTTTTGCCATTTCACTAAAGTCTTACAGGCTTCTTCTAATACCCACTGCCCTACTTCAATAATCATTCCTGATGTTTCCAAAACCGGAATGAAATCAACGGGTGACACCATGCCTTTAGTTGGATGATTCCATCTTAATAAGGCTTCAGCACCTGTGACTTTACCGGTATAAACATCTATTTTAGGCTGGTAATAAAGTGCAAACTGTTTTTCATCCAAGGCTCTATGTAGATCGCCTTCCATAACTAATTGCCGGCTAACTTTATCGGCCATTGACTCATTAAAGAATTCTATTGCATCACGGCCTTTTTCTTTGACTTGATACATAGCCGTATCTGCGTAACGCAATAATTCATGAACTGAATTATTTTTATCGGGATAAACAACAACACCCACGCTACAAGTTACGCGCAATTCCATATTGTCGTGGAGATAAGGTTGGGAAATAATGCTACGGATTTTTTCGCTGATTTCACCCGCGCGTAGCGCAGCTGTTTCTATATTTTGATCAAGAACCGTTAACACCACAACAAATTCATCGCCACTCAAACGTGCGACCAAATCCTCTTCACGTACTGCTTGCTGTAAACGTACAGCGACCACTTCCAGGACTCTATCGCCAACAGGATGACCAAGAGAATCGTTAATAGTCTTGAATTGATCCAGGTCGATAAACAACACTGCACCGTAATAACCATGACGCTCAGCGCGACGTAACTCATGCTCTAAACGTTCGACTAATTGCAATCGATTAGGTAAACCCGTCAAGGCGTCGTGATGCGCCATAAATTCCATTTTGGCTTGTGCATTTTTACGCTCGGTGATATCAACTGATACAATCAAGGCTACTTGTTCATCATAAAATGCCAGCGGCATTATGTGCGTTTGTAAAAACAATTGTTTGCCTGTTGATGTCACAAATCTTTCTTCAATGACATCAAGTGTTTCGTTACCACGAATGACCCTGTAGTCATTTTGTAACATGGCATCTATATCAAATACTGAATTTTTCAATAACTGACGTACATGCAAATTACGCATTTGATCCGGCGTAAAACCTAATTCGTTAGCCAGTGCCTTATTGGCAAATAAATAATAACCAGCGATATTTCGAGCACCGATCATCACTGGTAGATGATCAATAATCTGTCGTAAATGCTCTTCACTTTTACGCAATGCCGACTCAACGGCGCGTCGTTTAGCCAGTGACAACTCAACAACATCCAATAATTGGTTTGAACTGCTAATGAGTTGCGCTAACTCATCTTTTCTTTTTGAGGGTAGAAGCGTTAACCGATTAACGCCGGGATGATCCGGGTTAATTTCTCGAATTTCTCTGGAGAATCTCACCAAAGGTTTGGTCAGCATCGAATGGAAAATAACAAATAACAAAATGACCAATAACATGTTACGAAAAATGCCAGTAATAACAGCCGTAAAAGTTCTGTCGTAGAAACCTTCAAGAAAAAGATCCATATCAACTGAGAATTCAATACTACCCGCAGTTCCATCCATATAACCTGGCAATACCAGAACGTCACTAAAGTCACGACTGTTATTGGTTATTTTACTGGTGAGCCAACGTGTCTTGAGTTCCGGACGCGGGTTACTCCCTTGCGCTAAAATATTGCCGGTATCATCATGAATAACTACTCGATAAACATAGCCATAACGCAGTAGTCCATTTACCACTTCATATGCAAGTTCATCATCAAGTGTTGAAACAGCTCGAACGGCTGGTGGCGTAGAGACTTTTAGTATTTTATCTATGAGTGATTCAAATTCTTTTTCCTGACTCATGAAGTCCAAATAGAACTGCACCCAACTCATTAAAACACTAAGGATAATCGCTAACACAACACCTATCTTGGCCAGACGGTAGGAGATACCTTGAAATAAAGGGATGGATTTATCATTCATCGGTGGATTTGCCAAAAGCTATCAATATTAGAATTGAAATGAGTATAGAACATGATTTAAGGAATCTCTCTTCAAATTCAGTCTAAATGTAATAAAGAGCAATTTAGAACTAGAAAATGAGTGAGGGCTTGGGCGACAAACTTTTGACCAAGCGGAAAAAAATTGCCATCTTTTTAAAAGAAATCACGAAAGTTTTGTGACGTAAAGCCGATTCTTATATGCTAACCAAGTTTAACTATAACACCTATCTAATTGATTTATATAGTTATTTAAATAAAAATAATGGCTGGCACAGAATTCGCTTATTGGATGTCAGCACTTGATTTATCGTCAGGTCACCAGGATCCGAGCAACAGGTAACTTTATATGCGTGATTTCATTATGAGTAGTAGCAATAAAACACTTGCCAAGGTTTCTCAACCTACTTCAGCGCTGAGCAATGAATCCAGATTACTGGCGCAGCTCAAATTGATGCAAGCCCTGCAAGTATCACTGGATCCCAAACAACTTTTGTCTGCATTCTTCAAACACATTCAGCCACTGGTATCAGTGTCCGGCATTCAACTCATGATGGAAAATCAGGATGCGTTTAAAGTGGGGCGCCATACTATTCATAGTTGTAGTTACAACTTAAATACCGAAGAAGGTTTTTTAGGCGAGATTCAAATTAGTCGCAGTCGACGATTTGATGAATCTGAACTGATGAATATTGAAACCTTTATTGGATCTTTCGTCTACTCATTAAGAAATGCCATGAAGTATCAGGCGGCTTTGACTTTGGCGTTGGTCGACCCACTGACGATGATAGGTAACCGTGCTGCGCTTGAGTCTGCCATTCGACGAGAATTACCTCTGGCAGAGCGGCATCGTCAGGATTTGTCTTTATTAATGATCGATGTTGATTATTTTAAAAGTATTAATGACAGTTATGGGCATGATAAAGGGGATCAGGTTCTAGGCGAAATCGCCAAAACCATACAAGCTGTTTGTCGTGAAACGGATATGTATTTTCGTTTTGGTGGTGAAGAGTTTTTGGTGATATTGAGAAATACCAATACCCAAGGTGCTCATATCATTGGTGAGCGTCTAAGACAACAGATCGCATCGACAGCAATTAGTGTTACCGAAGGCGGAGCCATTCGACCAACTGTCAGCATTGGCATTTCCACTTTGCGTCATGGGAAAAAAGAAACATCCATTAAACTATTTAAACGTGCAGATATTGCCCTGTATAAAGCAAAATCATCAGGCCGAAATTGTGTAATGGATGAAGAAATAGATTTAGTTGCCGGTTGATTGATTGGCACCTGATTGTAAAATCAGCTGAGAGCCGCTACCACAACCAATAATGGATTTCATCGCCGCCTCCACGCTTACATGAGGTAATAGCTCAACACAATCCGGTGTTAAGTGATAAATCATTCCGGACGTCGGAATTGGTGCAGTCGCAACGTAAACTGTAAGATCTCCATTATCATGCCTGGCCGTAATAATCCCTGTAACTGAGACAGGAATATTCCGCCCCATAATATAAGCCCGGCAGACTTCTCCTTTTAGTAATGACTTGTTCCCCTGCCCTCCAAATACTTGTGATACCAAATCATTGATAGTTCCATAACCTGGAGCAACTTTGCTCAACCATTGATCTATCCATTCATGTAGCCAATGACCAATGTTGGTTTTTACCAGTAGCCCAATCATAAAACAGGCCACCATTATTAATATAAGTACGGTAAAATCGGCAACCATATTAGTGATAGTGGCTTGCTCCACGAGCCAATGACTCAAAGGGCGAATCATTGAACGCAGTCTGTCCAATATCCATTCAGCCAGCCACATAAATATGGCTATAGGCAGAACAACCGTTAGACCACCTAATAAAGTGATGGTAATAAACGAACGTAATCGTTTCATGTTTAATATTCCAGAAATATCAATTGAGTTAATTCAATGCGATTTAGTTACATCATCCTAGCCTGTTTGTCCCTGCATAGTGCAATCATTTATGCCGCACCAGGCATTCATTACGATCTTATCGGCGAACGGTACCATAATCCTAAAATATTTACTCAGGGATTGGAAATTCACCAAGACAAATTTTACGAATCTTCCGGACTCTATAATCTATCTAATTGGCTGATCTATCCCATTAACTTTTCCGAATCGAAATGGGCGCAGATGACGACTAAACCTGAATATATTTTCAAATTACCCAAGCGATACTTTGCTGAAGGCATGACAGTATTTAATGGAAAAATATTTGTATTAACCTGGAATGAAAAAAAGTTATTTGTTTTCGATTCGGAAACAAAAAAACAACTTAAGAGTATAACTTATCAAGGTGAAGGCTGGGGACTCACCCACGACGATCAACATCTAATTAGAAGCGACGGCAGTTCGACTTTATATTTCCACAATGCTGAATCTTTTGCTATCGAAAAAATTATTCAGGTCAAAGATAAAGATCAATTGCTGGATCAACTCAATGAATTGGAATACGTCAATGGATTTATATGGGCGAATATTTGGTACAAAAATAACATTATTAAAATAGACCCCAAAACAGGTAATGTTATAGGTGAAATGGATTTAACTGAATTGGCAAAAGGCCAATTTGATAATGAAGAAAAAGTACTCAATGGCATTGCTTGGGATGAAAAGCGCCAAGCCTTTTGGGTGACAGGGAAATGGTGGAAAAAAATGTTTTTGATTAAAGTTAAATAATTTTTTGAAAGAATAGTTCCCCACTTTGAAAAAGGGGGGTTAGGGGGGATTTAAAATCCGGGGGGATTTAAAATCTTCATAAAACGAACCAACTTAAATCCCTCCCCGTCTCCCTTTTGCAAAGGGAGGAGCTAGACAAATCAACCTTTCACAGCAGCAGCTAAAATGGAATTCATAATCCCCGCACCCGCCTGAACCCAGCCGCCATCAACCGGAATAATCGCACCGGTAATATAAGACGCATATTCTGATGAAAGAAATAAACAGGCATTAGCTATATCGTCCGAAGAACCCATTCGCTGCAAAGGCACCGAATTTTTAACGGCTGCACGCACTGCGTCAGTTGGAGCCAATCGTTTCATTCCTTCTGTGCCATCTATAGGCCCGGGCACAATAGAGTTAATGCGAATACCTTCAGCGCCCCACTCCAAACAAAGCGTCTTGGTGATCATATCGACACCAGCTTTTGCAGCACATGCATGTGACTGTGCAGCCATAGGAATAAATGCTTGAGGTGCGGAAATATTAATAATTGAAGCGCCCGGTTTTTGCAGGTATGGATAGACAGATTGCATGACATTAAATGTACCCAGTAAATCTATATCGATAACCGATTTAAATGCATTGGCGGACATAGCCGATGCCAACGCAGGAAAGTTTCCTGCAGCACCGGAAATTACTACATGCCAACGTCCTATTTCAGCCGTTAAATCTGCAATTTGATTTTTTAAATGTTCCGAATCACGTACATCTGCAGTACGGCCGGCGACTTTTTTCGAAGCCAATCCACTCAGTAATTTTACAGCTTTATCAACCTTTTCTTGTGAGCGACTGATAACAGCGACATTCGCACCTGCTCGCGCAAAGGCTTCAGCAATACCTAAATTAATACCGCTAGTACCACCAACAACCAATACATTTTTATGACTAAAATTAAACATGCTAGTTTCCTGTTAATTTTCTATTATTTCAGGTTAAAAAATGATGCGTATCGCTGCGCTCCACGGCATCCTACATTTCCAAGATTAATATTTTTCAAAATCTGGAAAAATCCGGTGTGCGTTTTTCAAAAAAAGCGGTTATGGATTCTTTACATTCTTCTGACATTAAACCTTCAGCAAAGGCTATGTATTCAGCTCGTAAACATTCATTTATTGCCGATGCTTGAGTAGCCATTAAAAGTGCTTTCGTTCTTTTAACCGCCGCAGGAGGTTGTGCGCCTAAACGTTTAATTTTTTCATCGGCATATTCTTGTAGCTCATCCCAAGGTAGCGCCGCTGTAATAATGCCTAATTCAGCGGCAGTTCTACCTGAAAAATGTTCACCTAAAAGTAATAATTCTGACGCTTTTGCTTTACCCATTAATCGAGGTAATAAATAACTACTGGCATATTCCGGGCATAATCCTAAATTGACGAAAGGTAATTGTAGGCGGGCATCTTCAGCGGCATAAACCAAATCACAATGTAAAAGTAATGTCGTCCCTATACCAATTGCATGACCTCGCACAATTGCAACTACAGGTTTCGATGATTGACTTAATGCATTCATAAATCGAACGACCGGATGATCATCGCGAATCACCGCATCATTCATAAAATCCACCAAATCATTACCGCTGGTAAAAAATTCGTTATGTCCTTTAAGAACCAATACTCGAATACCTGCAGTTTGATTCGCCTGAGTGATGATATCAGCCAAAGAGGAGTACATCGCCAAAGACAGGGCATTTTTTCGATCAAGTCGATTGAATTGAATATTCAGGACTCTATTCTCCTGATCGACCAATATATGGGGACAGGTTGAACTAATCATAAGATTTCCTTAAGTTTGATTGCTAGCCAATTAATGAAGTAAAAGATGAAGCATGATCAGTATAGACATCTATTGAGATGACACTGGCTGTATTGCTAGGTAAAATTGCCGCCCTCTTTTTACTATTTAATCCAGCTGTAATCTATGAATATTCGCGACCTGCTCAATCAACGTGTTTTACAAGCCATGCAAGCCTGTGGCGTACCCTCTGATATGCCTGCATTGATTGCTCCAGGAAAGAAAGCAGGATTTGGAGACTATCAAGCCAATTGTGCCATGGGTGCAGCCAAACAAATGGGCAAAAATCCACGTGAGTTAGCTGCATCAATCCTTGCCGCTTTGGATTTATCGGGCATTGCCAGTAAAGTTGAGATCGCAGGTCCCGGATTTATCAATATCGATTTATCTCCTGAATGGTTAGGCGATGCTCTGGCCAGCGCGCAACTCGATACGCGATTAAATATTGCCAAGACCAATTCACCACAAATCATAGTAATTGATTACTCAGGCCCCAACCTCGCTAAAGAAATGCATGTGGGTCACTTACGTTCGACCATTATTGGTGATGCTCTTGCAAGACTATTAGAATTTCAAGGTCACACTGTCATTCGACAAAACCATGTTGGTGACTGGGGTACTCAATTTGGAATGTTGATTGCTGAATTGGAAGAACAGCTCACACAAAATCAAAAAATGGATTTAAAAGATTTGGAGGTCTTTTATCAACAAGCAAAACAACATTTTGATAATGACGAATATTTTGCACATAAAGCTCGGGATTACGTAGTGCGTTTGCAATCCGGCGATGCACACATGCAAAAGCTTTGGCAGCAATTCAAAGACTTATCGCTTGCACACAGTAGAGAAATCTACGAAAACTTAAATGTTACCCTTAAAGATTCCGATGTTCGCGGTGAAAGTTTTTACAACCATGATCTGGCTCCCTTAGTTAAAGAGTTACAAGAAAAAGGATTGGCTAGAGAAAGCGAAGGAGCTCAAGTCGTTTTTCTTGATGAGTTAGCAGATAAAGAAGGTAACCCCTCGCCTGTACTGATTCAAAAACAAGGCGGCGGTTATTTATATGCAACCACAGATCTTGCTGCATTGCGTTTTAGATTTAAGGAATTAAAAGCTAATCGCATTATGTATTTTATTGATGCAAGACAGTCACTGCACATGCAGCAAGTTTTTACGCTTGCACGAAAAGCCGGTTTTGTTGATGCATCCGTCAGTCTCGAACATTTAGCCTTCGGCACTATGATGGGGCCTGATGGAAAACCTTTTAAAACACGAACTGGCGGTACCGTTAAGCTGGCGGATTTATTAGATGAAGCCGTTGAGCGTGCCAGTGTTTTGGTAAAAGAAAAAAATCCTGATCTATCTTTACTTGAGATTAGTGACATTTCACACAAAGTGGGTATTGGTGCTGTTAAATATGCTGACTTAAGTAAGACACGAACCAATGATTATATTTTCAACTGGAACTCCATGTTGAGCTTTGAAGGCAACACTGCACCTTATTTGCAATATGCTTACACCCGAGTGAAAAGTATTTTCCGTAAAGCTAATTGCTCGCCTGAAAAAATCCTGTTACCTATATTGATTCAATCAGAGCCTGAAAAAAATCTGGCACTAAAATTATTACAATTCGGCGAAACACTGGATCAAGTCGCACGTGAAGCTATGCCTCACATTCTCTGCACTTATCTTTATGAATTATCTAGTCTCTATATGACTTTTTATGAAGCCTGTCCGATTTTAAAAGATGGAGTTGCGGAAGATGTTCGCGATAGTCGATTACGTTTGTGTCATTTAGTCGCGCGCACAATTGAAAAAGGATTGGATTTGTTAGGTATTGAGGTGATGGAGAGAATGTAGAACTACATTCTGTTCCCTCTCCCTTGATGGGAGAGGGTTAGGGAGAGGGTGTTTTAAAATCTAAAATTCACCATCAAACTCTTCCGTACCAAAGTCATCATCTACTTTTCCGTTATGAATTAAGTAATCACGACGCTGTAAATAGACATCACGGATAAAAATATATTTATCGCCAGTAATATTTTTTTCAAGAGAAAGCAAACTTGCGCGAGTATCTAATAACGAAAGACCACGAACACCCCAGCGAGTCGGTTCATCTTCGATGTAAGTTATGGGGTCAGTATACCAATCTACAGGTTTGGCGAATCCGTCGCGTAAGGTGCTTGGCCCTAACAATGGCAATACCAAATAGTTGCCCTGCCCCACACCCCAGATAGCCAAGGTTTGACCAAAATCTTCTTTATCGTCAGCGGGTAACTTCATATGTTTTGCAACATCGAAAATTCCTGCAATACCTAAAGTTGAGTTGACAAGAAAGCGACCCGTATCATGAGCAGCCCCTTTCACATTACCTTGTAAAACGCCATTTAAGGTACTTGGCACTTCACCTATATTGGAAAATACATTGCCAACACCCTTCTCGACAAAATCCGGGGTAACAAAGCGATAGCCTTTGGCCAATGGTTTTAAGCACCAACGATCCAAAGTGTCATTAAACTTAAACATAGCCCGGTTAAAACCTTGCCAGGGGTCAACTTCTTTTTGTATATCTTTATTCTGTTCTGCATTTTCTGGTTGATTTTGCTGCTCCTGAGCAAATGCAGGACTAAACGATAAAGATGCTATAGCCATAGATAGCATGATGATTTTTGAAATTTGCATACATCTTCCTTTAACAAAATCGACACTGGTGCTCACTTTATAGAATCTTGTCATCCACAACAACTTTTGAATATGGCATTCAGATTGATTAAAAAACCACCTCTGAAATATTACTGCAATTATATCGACACAAAAGTTTCATCATTTTGTCGTCCAGTAGTCACATTCGTCATCAAAAATAGCCGCCAAGCGTGAAGTGAGACTCACGACACAATTTTCTAACCTGACGAGAGACTATGTCCATGAAATTGAAGAATTTGTTTGCGTTGAATCTGATGGCGGCTACTTTAGCAGCTTGTGGTGGTGGTGATATTAACGTTAGTCCATCAAACACTGTGACTGATTCAAACAACACATCCAACACTAACAATGCACCTACTGTAACAGTGAATCCTTGCGCAAAGTACACTAAAGATGGTCAGGAGTTTCAAGGTGTTCTAAGCGGTAAAAACTGTACATACGGTGCTACTTTCGCATCAAGCAGTAACCAGATAACAGTTAACTTGTTCATTCCTGAATTAGCTGATGGCGGTGTGCATCTTTTCCAAGGTTCTCTATTTATTGGGGAAGACGTGGATAGCAACGCTGCACTTTCTGGTAAGCATATTCCTCAAGAAGGTGAAGGCCCAACTTTAACTGTAGCTGCCGGCGCAAAAGTGGCTTTCGAGCACGGTGAAGATTACATGCGTATTGCACGTGGATCAAAAATTGTTGCCGAAGGAACTAAAGAAAAGCCAATAGTTTTCTCTGGTAAAGCAGATCTGATCGACAACACTGCAACTATTGCTGATCGCGGTTTGTGGGGCGGCATCCAAATGAACGGTAACGGAATTACCAACAAATGTACTGATGCTCAACGTTTAGCAACTGCTAATAATGTTCATGGTTGCCATATCACTTCAGAAGGTTTACCTGGCACTTATGGTGGTGCAAACAACGCTGAAAGTTCTGGAATCATGAAGTATGTCCAAATCAAACACGCTGGCTATAAAGTTGTTGAAGGCAATGAACTGAACGCACTGACTTTGAACGCAGTGGGTTCAAAAACGACTATTGATTATGTTCAAGCTTACTCAGCACAAGACGATGGTTTTGAATTCTTTGGCGGTGCGGTTAATACCAAACATCTGGTTGCTGTAGGCACTTCAGATGACTCTTTTGATTACACCGATGGTTACACAGGTAGCATGCAATTTGCCTTGTCTGTTCACCCCAATGGTGTAGGTGGTAACAACTGTGTTGAAGCGGATAATACCGGTGTAGGTCGTGCGGATGACATAACCCCGTCAACCAAACTTCGTATTTCCAACTTGACCTGCGTAACCAATGGTTTGGCTAAAAACGCCGGCACAACTCCTTCACCTGATGGCGCTTCTTCTGGTCCATTGATTCGAGAAGGTATGTTTGTTGAGTTTTACAACAGCATAGTGACATCCAACCAGGTTGGAATGGCTACAAACGATTTGTTTGTTCTAGACGACACAGAAGGTCCTTCAACTATTAAAGGTGCGATCGACGGTTGGACTGTTGCTAAATCAAACGTATTTGCCGGTACTGGTAGTGTAAAAACCAAAACAGTTGATCCATTAAATGCTGCATTCAACATCACTACATGGATTGCTACTGCTCCTAACAGCGATAACAACATTGTGACTGGTGCTGGCTTAGGTCTGACTGCCAGCTTGCTGAAAGATTTAGCAACCAATGACAGAGCTTATTTAACTCTTGAAACTTTGACTGATGCCAACATGGCAGCAATCACAGTTCCTGTGTATGACGTTAGCATGTTGAACGACTCCTTCTCTGCTGGTGCAGTACCTTCAGTTGGTGCAACAGGTGCAAGCAAGTTTTTCACCAAACCAACACACATTGGCGCTGCCTCAGAAACTGATGACTGGGTTTCTGGTTGGACTGTTGGACTCTAATCTCTTCAAGAAATTGAAACTGAGAGGCACCTGCGGGTGCCTCTCGTACAAATAAATCTCGAATTGGCCAAGAGAATGAACATGCAAAAACCAACTATTAAACCCAGCCGACTTTTTCTTACGATTGCGGCGACCAGCTTGGGGCTTAGCCCACTGGCTCTCTCGCAAGAATTGACAGATGAAGTCAAAAAAGACACACCTACTTTTAGCCCCGTAATTGAAGCACCCGTTATTGAAGAAATGCTGATTGTTGGTCGTCAACAAAGTGCGGCTCAATCAGTTATAGCTGAGCGTATGGATCAAGCATTTGCTGCTGACTTAATGAGCGCTGATCAAATCAGTCGAACGGGTGATACCAACGTAGCATTAGCCTTGACTCGTGTAACCGGCGTAACGCTTCTTGATGGTAAATATGTTTATGTCCGCAGTTTGGGTGAACGTTATTCAAGCGTTACTTTGAATGGTGCAGCGGTACCATCACCAGAATTAACGCGCAACGTATTACCTTTGGATTTAATTCCATCGTCTATTGTGCAAACACTGAAAGTTCAAAAAGCTTATTCCCCCGAATTACCTGCACATTTCGGTGGTGGTAGTGTTGATATTAGAACCAAAGCGGTTCCTGAAGAATTTCTTTTTGATCTTTCGTTGGGTATAGGAATGAATAGCGAAAGTAAAGATGGATTGAGTTACGCCAGTCACGGTGATCAACAGGAAATGCCCGAAAGCATAAAAACAGCCTTGAATTTCTATCAAGGCAATATTGATGTCGATAGCATCAAAACGTTTTACCAACGCGCAAATCCAACTGTTAGTTCAGCTGATGCCACACTTTACGCTGAACAAACCAATCGTAATTTAATGTTGAGTCTTGATCGCGATGTTCAACCGACTCATCGTTCGTTACCTGCTGATTATTCTAATTCGTTGGGTATAGGTAATTCCTGGGATTTGACGGATGATTTTGTTGTTGGTGGTGTAGTCAATTTTTCACAAGACAGCAAATGGCGTAACAAGGATCAGACACGTCACAACATTGGTTCACCAGATACTGCCTTCTCTGAAGCTAAACGAACCAGTGAAGAAACACGACAGGTAATTTCAACAAATATTGGTTTAACCTATCAAGATCAACATAAAATTCAGGCAGGTTTTTATCACATCGAGAATATACTTGATGAGGCCTCAATTAAAACTGGTTTTGATGGAAGTAACTATGCACTCGACAAAGGTGTTGAGTATGTCAGTTACGACACTCGTTTTGAAAGTCGTGAGCTGGAGGTAGGACAAGTACTTGGCGATCACAGTTTTGATCAATTGAATGGAAAATTTTTGGACACCATTAAAGTTGATTGGTTTTATTCTGATGCAAAAGCTACAACAGATATTCCTAACCACGCAACAGTTAAAGGTGATAATAATATTGATTCCACAACTGGCGAATTTATTAGCACCCAACTTTCACCTGCGTCGGCTATGGCCAGCTTTGAATTCCTGAATTTGGAAGACAGCGTCGAAAGCTATGGCTGGAATGTGAAGTTTCCATTTCATTTTAATAAATTAGAATTGACACTTTCAGGTGGTTATAGCTACAACGACAAAGTACGTGAATACTACGGCTACAACTTCAATATTAGTGGTACAGGTATTAATAGCCAGGTATTACAAGGTAATGTATCTGATGTATTAACCGACTCCAAACTTTCCAATCTCAATAATAATTTTGAATTGGATGCAGGTGGTGGCTTTGGTACTGAAAGTTACGTTGCTGCACAAATGACTGAGGCCGGCTATTTCATGTTCGATGCTAATTGGAATGAAACCTGGCGGTTTACAGGTGGTGCTCGTTCAGAAACTTTCCGTCAAGCGGTACTACCGATTGATTTGCTGGATTATTCTGGTCAAAGTATTCAAAAATTAATTATTGATTTACAAAAACCTGATCAAAGTTTTGCGATTCAAGATGACAGTTGGCAGCCATCTTTAGCTGTCACTTATATGAATGAAGGCTTTATGAACGCAGAAGTTTTCCAATTGCGTTTAAGTGCAAGCCAAACGTTGGTTAGACCTGATTTACGTGAAATGTCTGATGTGGTTTATATCGATCCAGAGTTGGGCATGAAGGTAAAAGGTAACTCACAGTTAGTTTTTTCTGAAATCAACCACTATGATCTACGTGCTGAATGGTTCTTTGACGATGGAAATAATCTTACTGCGTCATTGTTTTATAAAGATATTACTAATCCTATCGAAAGTGCTCGCTTACCTGGATCTGACGATGACGTTATCTTAACCTTCGAAAATTCAGGTTCGGGTAGTATTTATGGTTTGGAAATGGAAGGTTTGCGTGACTTGGGTTCGGGATTCTTTGTTTCTTCGAACCTGACATTAAGTAAATCTGAAATTGTATCGGATGAAGGTTTGGGTTATACGAATGCCAAGCGTCCGATGACAGGTCAATCAGAATACGTACTTAATGCACAATTGGGTTTTGATTCAGATGATAGAAAACATAGTGTGTCTTTGGTTTACAACCTGTTTGGCGAGCGATTATTTTTCGCTGCTCGTAACATAGGTGACAATCAGGATGCTTACGAACAACCATTCAATTCATTGGATCTTACCTATTCCTGGTATCCACTTGATAATATTTCTACAAAAGTAAAATTGAGTAATATTTTGAATCAAGAAAGAAGTTTCGAGCAAGAAAATAGCTCAGGCCAAACGGTTGAAATCTTAAATCAGCAAGTTGGTGTTAGTGGAAGCTTTGAAGTGAAGTATTCCTTCTAGTTACGGCCAACCTAGAGTTTAATTGCCGAGTTATCGTCGGGAAAAACCTCTACCCTGACTTAGGGGTAGGGGTTTTATTTTTTAGACAAAGTAATTAAATTTGTTTTATCGCGAGTTCTACCAAACGACAAATATTTAATACTTCATCTTCTGTTTCAAATCGAAGTTCAATCCAGGGGGAACCCTGCGCTCGATTTGGATGATCGACTGAACCCTGAGGATGTTTAAGTTTTTCTCTGGCAATTACCTTTCTAGTCAATCGAAGATCTAATTCATTACCTTTATGGAAATGTGCAAAGTCTTTATTTTTAAAAATGAATGATCTGAAACCACCGGTTTCATTTTCCCAGAACCTCTCTGTGACTCCTGGGATATCTAATATTTTTTTGCTTAGCGTTTGTTTAAGATTTGCCATGGTAAAGCTGCTCCCGGTTCATCAAAGCTTGGGACATTCTAAGTAAAAAACTGCATAACTGTCATAAACTATTCACATTTCTATGCTAGGTGAGCTGCTAACCTTGTGTCATAGCAATAAAGAACAACGACTCTTTACGGCTTTTTAATTAAACATGAGAGTTAACACGAGGATCAACAATGAAAACAATTCTTTCTATATTACGTCCACTGGCCCTTTTAAGTGCCCTGCTTCCCCTGTCTGTCTACGCAACTGCCTATTCTCCTGCAAGCTTTGGTGATGCGACTGAAACCCTAAAAAAATCGGTGACTTTACCTGCGTCCTTTGGAGAAGGTGTAAAGACAGTTGCTGTCTATTGTCAGGCCGATGTAATGACAACTGGAAATATCAATCAAATCAGCTGTTACGAAAATAGTCCCTTGGTTTCTATGCAAGCAATAACTGAGTCAGCCTTGCAATCGGCCACCTTCACCCCAGCCAGTATAGACAACAAGAATGTCCCTGTGCGTATGCAATTCCGTGTTGTCTACTCTTTAAATAATACTCAAGCATCTATTGTACTTTTACCTAATTTGGGCACATTGCAATCTCAATATGGTCCCGAGTATGTCGCGCCGCAAGAAAGATTGGATCAAGGCTCTTGGTATGTTCAATACAGCACGCAAAATCACGGAACTGGCAAATCATTTTTTGCCGATGCCAAACTCACTCGCGTAATGGCGAAAGTCGAAGTGAATGGTGGTGTTGAGTCTGTCAGTACTATTGAAGCAGCACTGCGCAAAAAAGATGATGCCAGCAACATTGAATCAGCTTTGAAGAACTCACAGTTCATTCCCGGATTTGTTGCCAACAAACCAACAGCCATGCATTACATTGCAGTAGTGAATTACAAAAAATAATTTTTTATATCCCATCTTGTATTAAAAAAAGAGGAGCTTTTGCTCCTCTTTTTTATGTTTAATTTATTTTTCTTTATGTTTAATTTATCGAGTCTGTAGTTACAGGATGACTCTCTAGCCATTCCATATATTCCTTAACACCTTCCGCGCCTTCCGCTGGAGACCAGGATGCAAACTCATCAGCTTTAGGAGTGTATGCCCCCTCTTTCACCTCTAATGCTAGAGTGCCAGACTTCATACAGAGATAACAATGCCACGTTCCTGCCGGAACTTCTACCGCTCTGGTATCTTGAGGAGACATCCGCGTACGCTGTTTAACTGAACCATCTTCATTAAAGATAAATAAATCAATCATCCCTTCAAGCAATATAAAAAATTCCCATTTATGTTCTTGAGGATGAAGATGTGGTCGCATATAAGTGTTGGGTTCGGTAGCAATAAAAAGCCTTTGCACATTTGAATCCAAACTGTCATGTACATTTAAATGTGAACGCAAACGTTCAGCTGATTGCGCTTTGGTAGACAATGCAGATAAGTTTTCTGCTGTAAAATTTTTTATCATGGAACGAGCCTTTTATAAAAATAGATTAAATGCCTTCCATTGCCAACACGCCTGAGCGCCCTTCAATTTCTTTCATCTCAATCGCTTTTCTAGGTAGCTTATCAAGCGGAAGTGATTGATACATTTTTTGTAGGCTGATTAATTTGTCACCGGATTTCTGCCACTTTTCAATTAGCTCTCTAAAAATCCCAATCAACTTCAGACCTTCTAATTCGGCATGCAATGTATAGACATGTCCATAAGGCAAAGCTTCACGGCTGAGTTTAAATACTGCATCTGCAACATTATCTTCAGTTAATTCATCCTGACCAATTAATTCATCCAATGTCGGGAGAGTTGTAGGAATTTGTAGACAGCTTGATTCTATATCACCCATTTTTGGAAAAAATGGCTGCTTTCCACGAGTATCCGTTGCATATTGAAAGCCCATCTTTTCTTCGATCGCAATAGTATATTGGTTAACTTGCCAGCCGGCAGCGCCAATTGTCGAAGGTTTTTCATCGAATGTTTTTATAAAAGCATTTTCTGCTTTGGATAATTCTTTTGCTGTCCAGGCTGCATCTTTATTTGCAACATTATCTTGCCAGCGCACATGGTCATAACAGTGAATTCCCACCTCATGTCCGTCTTGTTTGCAAGCGCGCATTATATGTCCAGCTTTTTTTGCAATATCAGGACCGGGCAAAAAAACGCCGTACATGAGCGTACGAATACCATAGTGTTTAACCACAGAAGTTCTGGATACTTTTGATAAAAATCCTGGGCGAAAAACTCTTTTCAGTGCACGACCGGTATTATCAGGCCCCAAAGAAAATAAAAAAGTGGCTTGAATATTAAATTCTTTAAACAGCGCCAATAAAGGCGGTATACCTTCTACCGTTCCTCTGTAAGTATCAACATGAACCTGCAACGCAATATTCATCAGTTAGTCTCAGTATTCTGATTCTCTAATAATTTACTTGCTGTGCTAACTTCATCTTTATAGGCTTCGAATATATTGACAAGCGCTTCGCGTAAACTTAACTGTGGCTTCCAGTTTAATTCATCGACAGTATTTTTAATGGATGGCACTCGTGTTTGCATATCCTGATAGCCTTTTCCATAATAATCGCCAGAGGTTGCATCAATAAGCGAAACTCGCTCTGCACCAGATCTATATTCAGGATACTGTTTTGCAATTTCAAGCATCAACTCTGCCAACTCACGAATAGACACATCGTTATTAGGGTTGCCAATATTGTAAATTCTACTGGACGCAACACCATCTTTATTTTCAATAATTTTCATCAATGCTGATACGCCATCGCTGATATCTGTAAAACTCCGTCGCTGCGAACCGCCGTCAATCAATTTTATGTTTTCGCCGCGGACAATCTGGCCGAGAAATTGAGTCACAACTCTTGAGCTTCCTTCTTTAGGGGTATACAAACTATCAAGTCCGCTGCCAACCCAATTAAATGGTCGAAACAAAGTGTAATCCAATCCTTCGCGCTCACCATAAGCGGCTATAACACGATCCATTAATTGTTTGGCACAAGAATAAATCCAGCGTGATTTGCCAATTGGTCCCAAGATTAAATTTGAATTGTATGGGTCAAATTCACTATCTTCACACATCCCATAAACTTCAGAAGTCGAAGGAAAAAGTACACGCTTTTTGTATTTCACACACTGACGAACAATCGGCAGATTCGCTTCAAAATCTAACTCAAAAACGGCTAAAGGATCTTGTACATAAGTTGCCGGTGTCGCGATTGCAACCAGAGGAAGTACCACATTACACTTTTTAATATGGTATTCAATCCATTCTTTATTGATATTAATGTCGCCCTCAAAAAAATGAAAACGCTCATGATGAATAATGTCGCCGAGTCTGTTGGCATGCATATCCATTCCGAAAATTTCCCAATCAGTAGTTTTTAAAATGCGTTGGGAGAGATGGTGTCCAATAAAACCATTAACACCAAGAATTAGTATTTTCATTTTTAAACCTTAACATTATGTTGATTAAGCAATAGTAATAAGTAAATCTGACTTTAGGTGTTTACTCATATTTAACGAGTAATTCAGGGCCGAACTTATTATTAAATTGAGTTTCATCCAGTAAAACCCCATCACAGGTAAATTGCGTTATGCATAGGCTTTTACCGTCCATACAATCTACCCGCAATAAATTCTTCAACCAATAAAGCCTTATATGACCCGCAATTAATGGCTGGGTAGATGCCTTATCAGTAAAGTAACTACCGAGAAATGTAAAAACTGTTTTGTTAACCAAAAAAAACGCACCTGGATACGGAGGGGCAACAGCTCGAATTAAATTATGAATCTGCTGTGCTGGAAGCGCCCAATTTATTTGACCATCTTTGGGTTGTCTACCACCAAAATAAGAACCTGAGTTAAGATCCAACGGCGTTTCTTTAAATGAATTGTCTTGCAAAGAAGGAATTACATCCAACAATAATTCTTCTGCTGCAGAGTTTACTTTTTCAAATACTTTTTGAGCTGTATCATTAGGTAAAATAGCAACTTTTTTCTGGGCAATTAGATTCCCTGCGTCAGGTTTAGTCACCATGCGGTGAAGGCTAATCCCTGATTCGTTTTCGCCTTTGATGATCGCCCAATTAATAGGGACACGACCTCGATATTTTGGCAACAACGAACCATGTAAATTAAAAGCACCTAAGGCTGGGATGTTTAAAATGTCCGCACCTAACATATTGCGATAATAGAAAGAAAATATCCAATCCGGCTGACAATCTTTCACTGCTTGAATAACAGCATCTACATTAGGATTTTCAGGTTTTATAACAGTGATCTCATTTAGCTTGGCGATATTTTCAACACTATCAAACCAAATATTTTCTTGTTGATTGTCTTCATGGGTAACCACCAAAGCGACGTCAACGCCCATAGATAGAAGACATTCAAGCCCGGTCACACCTATATTATGATAAGCAAATACAACTGCGGTTTTGTTATTGGTAGCCATTATTATTTTCTCATCACTTCACGAATGAGATAATGTGGGCGCTTGCGTACGGTTGCGTATATTCGCCCAATATATTCGCCCAATATTCCTACGGCAAATAACAGAATACCCATCATAAAAAATACGATTCCGAATAGTGTAAACATTCCCTCAGCTTCTGGCCCAATAATCAATCGTCTAACCGCCAAAAACATCACAAACAAAAATGAAACACCGGAAAGAGCAACACCAATTAACGAAAAGACCTGCAAAGGAACCACTGAAAAGCTGGTAATCAAATCAAAATTTAAATGGATTAATTTGAATAAAGAATATTTTGATTCTCCGGCAGCTCGCTCTTCATGCTCAACAATGACTTCAACAGGATTGGCTGCATATAAATAAGCAAGTGCCGGAATAAAAGTTTGCATTTCATTTGAATCTAACACTGCTTTAACTATATCGCGATGGTAAGCGCGAAACATACATCCTTGATCCGTCATAGATATTTTAGTAATTCTCTCACGCAACCAATTCATAGCTTTTGATGCAAAGTGACGCCATTTATCATCTCTTCGCATGCGTCGAATACTACCGACATAGTCATGACCAAGATCCAGTTTTTCTAACAGCTTACCAATTTCTTCTGGTGGATTTTGTAGGTCGGCATCCATGGTAATAACATATTGACCTTTGGCTTCTTCAAACCCGGCAATAATTGCGGCGTGTTGCCCTGCATTAGCTCGCAAAACTACAACTTTGACATGTTCACTACGAAGCTGAAAATGTTCACGTAATTTGGCTAAAGATGCATCACGACTACCATCGTCTACAAAGATAACTTCATAACTTCTATTTAATTTATCCAAACTGTCATGAAGGCGTTTAAATAAACTATCCAATACCAGTTCTTCATTATAAATAGGTATAACAATTGATAATTCAACAGAGGCATCTTGATTCATTATTTATGTCCTAACAGTAATTCGTTAAGCGTGCTACAAACTAATTCCAAATCACTCTCTGTCATTTGCGGAAAAAGTGGAAGAGAAAATGTTTGAGTTCCGATTAATTCGGCATTGGGGAAATCTCCAGGCCCATAACCAAATGATCGATACAGAGGAAAGAGATGAATAGCTGGATAGTGTTGGCCTAGATTAATATTTCTCTTGCGGAAGTATTCCATCACATTCTGTTTGGAAATTCCCAGTGCAACATAATCGATACAGACACAAAACATATGCCAACTATGCCCTGCCGAATCTTCAGGCTTAATTAACGCAGGATGATCAATTAATTTGTTTAAGTAAGTTTGAGCCAATTGTTTACGACGCGCATTAAACGCATCTAACTTTTTTAATTGCACCAAGCCTAACGCAGCATTAACATCGGGAAGATTAGCTTTAGCACCCAGCTCAACCATTGACACTTCGCCAAATTCATTTTTTTCAATTCCATGAAATCGCAATCTTTCTAATCGGCGAATGACCTTCATATCACTGGATGCAATAGCGCCACCTTCAATTGAGGTGATATTTTTATTCGGATGAAAACTAAAACAAACTTGATTACCCGAAGCGCCAATGGGTTTTCCATTATAGGCGGTACCAATTGCGTGCGCCGCATCTTCGATGACTGTTATATTTTTTGCACGGGCAAACGCATAAATTGAATCCATATCAACAGAACGACCAGCAAAATGAACTGAAATAATCGCTTTTGTTTTTGGTGTATAGGCTTTTTCAATAGCTTCAATTGAAATATTGCGACTAATTAAATCGACATCGACAAAAACAGGACGCGCCCCTACTTTTAATACCACGTTAGCACTTGCCGCAAAACTGATTGCAGGTACTATCACCTCATCACCTATGCCCACGTTGGCAACTATGAGTGCTGCTTCCAGTGCAGCCGTGCAAGAACTGAATGCACGCACATAAACTGATCCACCGAGATAAGAAGCCAAGGCATTTTCAAATTCAACAACTTTTGGACCTGTGGTGATCCAACCGGATTTTAATACTTCGACAACCGCAGAGATTTCGTCTTCACCAATTGATGGGCGAGTAAATGGCAACATATTTTTAAGCTCTTGATAATACAATGACACCAATGATAATAATTCCAATACCAATTATTTTTTCTAAATTTAAATTTTCACCAAACAATGACCAAGCCGCAACGGCATTAACCACATAACCAATAGAGAGCATGGGATAGGCAATACTAACGTCCACACGTGACAAGGCAAGAATCCATATAAATACACTGACGCCATAACAAAACAAGCCAACCCAAAACCAAACCTGTTCCATTAAACTGAAAATAACAGGCCAAAATGTTTTAATGGAAACTGAAAGAGGTCCCATTTCTGCTACTGACGCTTTAAGTGCTAATTGCGCAAAAGCATTGAGTAAAACACCGGTTAAAATTAAATAAAATGCTGAAAGTGTCATTATCGTTTCACCACAATCCATCTTGTACCACGAGAAATTACCGTCATCGAAAGATTACGGTTTACCAAATCTTCATAAATCTCTAGCCTCATGATTGCGGCCGCCTGAGACTCCTGATTCCAACGTATTGTAAACTCGTCTAAACTTGGAATCCATTTGTGAGGTTCAGAATGAATCCCCATTTCCAACTCTCCTTCGTAGCCAACTATAGTAATTGTCCTTTTTAAATAAAAAGGCAATGCCTGAGGATAGGAATATAAAGCATATACATTAGCTGTATCAGGCAATTGTTCTGATATAGCAGCAGCTTCTGCAACTGCAGAGCGAGTAAAGCCTATCTCTTGAAACCCACCCAAAAGTGATTGAAAACTCAGTAGAGAAAAAATGCTGGCAAGTGTAATCCCCAGCTTAATATTATGTTTCAACTTAAAAATTGAAATAGAAGCCAGACCAAAAAATATTGCCGCCACTATTATCCATGGGCGATAGTTAGCATATAGCTCTGCCGGGTAAAGTTCACTTGCAAATTTTTCAACAAATAAGGCAATAATAAAAAATACTACTGAAAGCACCAATAATACCCATTGATCTCCTTTAATGATTTTGGAGTAAGTTATTCTTTTTGCAGCTAGCAAGGCGATAAAGGGGAAAACGGGTAAAATGTAAGACGGTAACTTTGACCCACTTAAAGAAAAGAAAATAATGACCAGAACTATATAAACCCAAAAAAAGCGATCCATATCAAAGTGACCAGATGTCGTAACTCGCCATGAGAACTGAGGCTTAAATAAGCTGCTTAAGCTGGTAATTAACCAGGGACAAACGCCTAACAGGAGTATAGGAATATAGTAATAGATCGGACCTTCACGGCGATGTTCTGTTGTAGTGAAACGCTCAAAATGTTCACGTATAAAAAAGAAATGAAAAAATTCCTCATTGGCATCGCTGACCATAAAAAACCAGGGTGATGCCAGGCAAAACAACAAAAGCAATCCTTTAATCAAATGCAAATACTTTATTAAACTCCAGTCACGCTGCCAAAGCATGTAGAAAAATGCTGCCGCTCCAGGTAAGACTATGGCTACTAAACCTTTAGTGAGAACTGCTCCAGCAAGTGATGCCCAACCCAAAAGCATCCAGTTCCGATTTTGCTGGGGTATTGCTCGAGCGTTTTGTGCCAATGCTAAACTGCCAACTCCCAGAGTCATAAATAAAGTTAATGACATATCCAAAGTCAGATTGTGTCCCAATACTGCAAATAACAAACTACTGATGGTAATTAGGTAGGCAAAATACCCTGCATCTTTGCTATAAAGCCTGAAGCCTACAAACCCAATAAATAACGCACAAATATACCCACTCAATGCCAACCAGAGTCGGGCACTAAAATTACTTTCACCAAAGAGTTTGAAGCTGACTGCAGTTAGCCAATATTGCAGAACCGGTTTTTCAAAATATTTAAGGTCATTTAAGCGAGGAGTTATCCAGTCACCTGATGCGACCATTTCCCTTGGAATTTCAGCATATCGCGCTTCATCTGGATCGATTAAATCGCGATGCCCTAAAAGAGAAAACCAAATTATGCTGGTGATAAACAATACAAATAAGGGGAAATATTTATTCTGCATAAGGTTTAGATGCATACAAATTTGCGTCTCGTCAAAGTGTCGGTATGAGATAGCACCAGGCTTTTTAGTTCAATTGTCTCTTCAGAGACTTGAAATTTATGAACAGAAAGTGCTCTTATATTTAAAATACGCGCGCTAAAGCAACGGTCATTATCAGTGACTGTCCTTCGGCATTATACCGAGCCGCACATAGATAGCCTATTTTTATTGCATATTTGTTACCTGGGGATAGTAATAAAAGAGCTTATCGCAATTAAAGTCTTAAAATTGGGCAGTTTCTTAAGGAAAGCTTAAGACTATATGTAAGCAACATAACGTCAATGTCACTCCTACTACCCAAGTCTAGGCCAGTCATGTCTCTCCGCACATGAAAGGCCAGATCGATGACTTATATTTTTTTATTCAGTCATCCACTCACAGATGATAAGGTAACGTCTACTTCAAATAAAGTAGCACCTTACCGCGATTTAAGGGTTGTTAACCGGCACCTTGCTAGTTGAATACTTGGAGAATGGATACCTAATAATTGAATGAACTTTTAACATGAACATTATTGAACAATCACAAAAAGAAATTATCAGCGTTAGCCAGTTGAATCGGCGAGCACGCCAACTATTGGAAACTCACTTTTCTTTGTTGTGGGTTGAGGGTGAGTTATCCAATGTATCTGTGCCCTCCTCCGGTCATTGGTATTTCACTTTGAAGGACGCACAAGCTCAGGTGCGTTGCGCGATGTTTCGCAACCGCAATTCAATTGTTAAATTTAAACCTCAGCAAGGCATGCAGGTTGTCATTCGAGCGAGAGTGAGTTTGTATGAAGAACGTGGCGATTATCAAATTATTGCTGAACACATGGAAGAATCGGGAATTGGATTACTGCAGCGCAAGTTCGAGGCCTTAAAACAAGCTTTATTTTTGGAAGGATTATTTGCTCAAGAGCATAAAAAAATCCTGCCTGAAATGCCCAGACATATTGCTGTAATTACCTCATCAACAGGGGCTGCAATACGCGATATATTACATGTTCTTGACAGACGATTTGCTTTGATTCCAGTAACACTGATTCCGGTTGCCGTACAAGGTAAAGATGCAGCACCGCAAATTGTACGCGCACTGGATATGGCTAATCGCTCAAGATTATTTGATGTGATCATTCTGGGTCGCGGCGGTGGCTCACTCGAAGACTTATGGCCTTTCAATGAAGAGACAGTTGCGCGCGCTATTTATGAAAGTGAAATACCGATCATTAGCGCTGTAGGTCATGAAACAGATATTACTATTGCTGATTTCGTCGCCGATTTACGCGCGCCAACACCATCAGCTGCGGCTGAATTAGTTGTCCCTGACAGCGATGAACTTTTGGATAGATTTATAGGCTTCGAAGTTTTACTCGAAGAATCCATGCAAAGAAAGCTGGAGTTTTACCAACAAAAACTACATTGGTTACAATCACGTTTACGTCATCCAAAATCGAAACTGGAGCAAGCATCCCAACGATTGGATCATCTGGAATTACGACTAAAACAAAAAATTCAGATGATCATCCAAAAACAAAAAAATCAAATTCACACGCTGAGTATTCGCCAAATACCTTGGCACCCTAAAAATCGATTAGCATCGTTGAAGCAGCGTTTATCGAATGTAGATCAGCAATTAAAAATCTCACAACAAAGACTGATTACCAAAAAACAACAAGCTTTTCAAAGTGTGATTCGTATTTTACACACGCTGAGCCCACTAAAAACGCTGGACAGAGGCTATGCCTTAGTTACTCATCAAGGTACTCAAATCCCTATTACATCCAGCCAACAAGTTGCCAAAGGCACGCAATTAACAACTCGCGTCGCTGAAGGTGAATTTTCTTGTGAGGTAACTGAGGTTATTCGCTAGCCACCAAACAAATCATCACGACCTGTTTTACAAATGGATTTTACAATTGGATGAGTTAATTGTCGCTCTGTTGTGATTATATAAACTTGTTCAATTACAGATTCAATATTTGCAAGTTTTATTACCTGGTATTGACGACAAACGTCTTCAGTTAATGCAAGAGGTGCAAAAAATAATCCTTCGCCCGCCTGACCAAAGGCCTTCATTAAGGCGCTATCGTCAAACTCACCTTTAATTTGTGGATGCAAATTATGCTGTGCCAGCCACTGATTTATTTTTACTCGTACCGCCGTATCTTCCCCGATTAATAATAAGGGAGCCTGATTTAGGGATTCAGGAAATTTACGTTTTAATTTATTTACCAAAGCAGGTACACCAAATAAGGCTAATGGGCTTTCACCAATCAAATGATTAAATCCTTTAACGTGCAAATGTGGTGGCATGGGTCGATCTGCAATAATTAGATCCAATCGGTGAATCGCTAACTCAGACAATAAATTCACCAGCCCACCTTCACGACATATCAAGCGTATGGGTTCTTGATGTTCATAGGCTGGTTCCAACAATCTATGAGCAATCGATTTGGATACTGAATCTGCAATCCCAACACGTAATGGAACCGATTTTTTACTGCGCTGATCCTGAACCACTTCCAACAACTCATCACCAAGTGAAAATATTTCATCTGCAATAGTAAGAACTCTATGTCCTGAATCCGTTAACTCCAGATTGCGCCCTGACTTTCGAAAGAGTTCAACGCCCAAGCTATTAGCAAACTCGGTTAACTGCCCACTGATTGATTGAGGTGTTAAATAGAGCTGGTTTGCAGCTTTGACAATACTACCCGTTTTAGCCACTGCCCAGAAATAACGTAAATGTTTGTAATTTAAATTCGCCATTTTTAACCTTCTTTAAAACATCGATTTTTTCGAAGTATATAACAAGAAGATTCGATTTGCTGGAGGTTTAAATTCTCTCTAGCATCCCCATTTAGTCATCGTGTGAATCAACTTCGGAGGTTGGAATGAAACGAGTTCTATTATTTTTAGCCACTAACATCGCAATAGTGATGGTCTTGTCTGTCAGCATGCGCTTGCTTGGCGTTGAACCCTATTTGAATGCCAAGGGCTTAAATCTTTCGTCACTGCTAATTTTTGCCGCAGTTATTGGATTTGGCGGTTCATTTATATCGCTTGCCATTTCCAAATGGATGGCAAAAATGAGTATGGGCGTTAAGGTTATTACTGAGCCAAAAAGTCATCAAGAACGCTGGCTTCTAGAAACAGTCGCTCGATATGCTGAAACGGCTCATATCAAAATGCCGGAAGTAGGCATCTTCCAATCACAGGATCCTAATGCTTTTGCAACAGGTGCCAGTAAAAATGCGTCTTTGGTTGCGGTATCTACCGGCCTTTTGCAAAACATGAGTAAAGAAGAAGCAGAAGCTGTTCTGGGCCACGAAATTGCTCACATAGCTAACGGCGATATGGTGACGCTCACCTTGATTCAAGGTGTGGTGAATACCTTTGTTATTTTCTTTGCTCGAATTATTGGTAACTTCGTTGATAAGGCCATTTTCAAAAATGAAAATGGACATGGAATTGGATTTTTTATTGCCACTATTGTTGCAGAACTGGTGCTAGGTATTCTTGCATCGATTATTGTTATGTGGTTCTCGCGTCAACGTGAATATCGTGCCGACTCTGGTGGCGCTTATTTAGCGGGTAAACACAATATGATTGCCGCTTTGCAACGGTTGAAATCTCTGCACCCGCAACCCTTACCTGATTCAATGGCAGCTTTTGGAATTGCAGGTGATAAATCACTTTCCAGATTGTTTATGAGTCACCCACCTTTAGATGAACGTATTGCACGATTGCAAAACGCGAGTTAAGTTTTTCTTCACTCCCCTCTCCCTCTGGGAGAGGGCCAGGGTGAGGGTGAGGGCGATTGCACTTACTCGAAACCATCAGTATATTGCGCATTCTTGTCGGGGCGCCTTGGTCTGAATTGCATAATTCAGGTACGGAGGCTGAGATGGGCTCGGCCCAACCCGTAGAACCTGATCAGGTTGAGACCTGCGGAGGGAACAAGGCGCTTCTTTTCCGTGCCCTCCTCCGCCTCATGAATGCTTCGAGGCAAGATGAATCAAATGCAGTCAAATACAATTCCCGAAACTGTCGGCATCGCTGGCGCCGGGTTAGTGGGCCGACTTTTAGCTTGGCAGTTAAGCCGTCTCGGCTGCAAAGTCACTTTGTTTGATTCAGGAAAAATAATTAATGCGCAAAATGCTGCGGCAGCTTTTACTGCTGCGGGAATGATCGCCCCCTTAAGTGAAGCAGTGGTGTCTGATGCGAATGTCTATCGCATGGGGCAATATGCTTTGATGCGTTGGCCACAATGGATTTCCGAGCTTTTATTTGAAGAGCTGTCTAGTGCAACCGAACCTTTATTTTTTCACAATGGCAGTTTGGTCATCGCTCATCCGCAAGATGAATCAGAGCTAGCGCAATTTGCCAATGAATTAAATTTCGTCATTCCTGAATGCACAAGTTATCAACGAATCAATCAACAACAAATTCATGAACTCGAACCTGACCTGCATTCGCAATTTTCGGAAGGATTATTTTTATCCGAAGAAGGACACCTGCATAATCGTGAATTTTTATACAGACTCACCCAAGAACTCATTCGATTGGGATGCGAATTCAAAGAAAACACTCAAGTTGAATTGCAATCTTTTTGTATCAAATCAAGTGAATCAACTTATCCATTTTCGGTTGTTATCGATTGCCGCGGTGTTGGTGCCAAAAAAGATTTAACTGGCCTACGTGGAGTACGTGGCGAAACTCTACATGTCGAAACTAATGAAGTACATTTTCAGCGCCCTATTCGCTTGATGCATCCACGCTATCAACTTTACATTGTTCCGAAACCCAACAATCGTTTTATTATTGGCGCAACGCAAATCGAAAGTGAAGATAGAACGGCCATCAGTATTCAATCAACTTTAGAGTTAAGCAGCGCTCTTTATACTTTGTCACCGGCGTTTGCTGAAGCACGAATTATTGAAACTGATACCAATTTACGACCTGCGTTCAGTGACAATTTACCGCGCATTGATATTAAAAATGGAATCATCAGAGCTAACGGATTATTTCGACATGGTTATTTATTGGCACCTGCTGTTGTTGATAGTATTTTATCCCGACTAACCAAACAGCCCGAAACACCATTTTGTCATCTGCTTAACCATTTATCATCGTCTTAACCATTATCATGATATGAATTCTATGATTAACATTAGTGTAAACAATGAAATAAAAGAAATTGCAGTCAATACCTGTTTGCATGATGCACTGAATTACTGGGGCTTTGCTGATAGTAAAATAGCTGTCGCCATCAATCAGGAATTTGTCGCTCGCTCCACATACCAGAAGCGTATTTTATTGAATGGCGACCAAATTGATATAGTGAAACCAGTTGGAGGAGGCTGATCATGGCTCGTACAAATAACGGAAAAGACTTTACCCTTTATGGGGAAACTTTCTCCAGCCGGTTTCTATTGGGTACAGCACTTTATGCATCACCACAATTAATGCTTGATTCCATAAAACAATCGCGTTGTGAAATTGTGACGCTTGGATTACGTCGACAAAACCCGGCTGAAAAATCAGGAAATAGTTTTTGGCAGTTAATTCAGGAATCTGGCTGTCGTCTATTGCCCAATACTGCTGGCTGTAAATCAGTGAAAGAGGCTATAGCTTTAGCCGAAATGTCACGCGAAATTTTTAATACCGATTGGATAAAACTGGAAGTTGTTGGCGATGATTACAACTTACAACCCGATCCTTTTGGTTTGTTAGAAGCCTCTGAAATTTTAATCAAAAAAGGATTTAAAGTTCTCCCCTATTGCACCGATGATTTAATTTTATGCAAACGCTTATTAGATGTAGGCTGTGAAGTCTTAATGCCTTGGGGTGCCCCCATAGGAACAGGTCAGGGCTTATTAAATCGCTATAGCCTTAAAACCTTGCGCGAGCGCATTAAAGATGTCCCGATGATTATCGATGCTGGCTTGGGTGCACCATCTCAAGCAAGCGAAGCCATGGAAATGGGATTTGATGGAATTTTATTAAATACAGCCGTCGCTAAAGCACACAATCCACCACTAATGGCAGAAGCCTTTGCCGATGCAATTGATGCTGGTAGAAAAGCCTTCAAGGCAGGATTAATTCAAAAGCGCCAAACCGCCAACCCCAGCACCCCTACTATTGGGCAGCCGTTTTGGCATCAACATTAATAAAAACATTATCAAGAAAGGTGGCGTGTGTTAGAAAACTCAGAAAATAAACTAGAAGCACTACGTGAAATGCTAATACATGGCGAAGTAAGTGGCATTACCGAATATAACTACAATGATTTTTTGGCTGAACTGGATGAGGAAAAACACCTATCCGTTTAACAAATCCAAAATCTTATCGAATCCATTTCGTAATTTCGTTTCAATGTCTTTATTTTTCGTTTCATTAGAATCCAAATACAACTGAAGCATGCGATTGAGTCGCTGTAAATGAAAGAGAAACTCTTGTTGAAGCATCATCAAGTTTTCAATATTCATAGCTTCATCATGTGGAACAAGTTGAGTTGTCGATTCTATTTTTTGTCCGTTACTTTCGTAAAATATTCCTGAACCACGAATAGTTGTGGCCACATGTATGATAACGTTTTGCAGGGCATGTAATTTTCTATCGCCATGAGTAAAACCTACAGACAATAAACATTCGCGAAGCAAATTAAACCAGTTGGCGAGAAATTGATTTTTTTGTGCAAAATCTGCCATTAATGCCGGTGTATTTTCATTGATCACATTCTTCAGTGGCATTTCGCCGCGCTTAAGAACCGCCATGACCAATTCATAATTTCTGTGAAGATAAGCTTGTTGGTTCAATTGAATAATCGCGGCCGCATCTCGCAAGCTTCTGCCTTCATTTTTAAACCGATTAAAATAGATCGCAGCCAAACTATCAGTAAGCCCTAAAATTTGTCCCAACAAACTGATTTCACTTTCAACTTTTGCCGCTGGATATCCTGTGCCATCGCATCGTTCGTGATGTTCTGATACTGCAGTGATTGCCTGTTCTGGAAATTTTGGAATAGAACGTAAAAGCTCAACACTCATAGGTAAATGTTGCTGAATTTGAAACCAGTCATCTCCACTTAACTTATCTTTTTTGTTTAAGACCAGAGGGTCTACAAACAGCATTCCAAGATCATGACTTAAAGATGCGAAAAAAATCGTATGTATATCAAGTAGAGTTAAACGCATTTCTTTTGCGATGAGCAATGACAAAATACTGCAATAGAGTGTGCGCAAATAAGTTTTCGGTAATTGTATTGCCAATAGAGACAGGTGCTGTTCAAGCACGGGGTAAGCAGGCAACATTTCAAGTAACTGCGAAACCAATTTTTCAATGGAATGGTTTTCATCAATTGCAGACAAAAGTAAGTCTTGTTGAATTAATTGCTGAAAATCTTCAAATAAGCTCTTCTCTCGCTCAACTTTAACGAAAAGCGAAACCAAAATTTCAACCGGAATTTGCATTAATCGAAAGACTAAACCCGGTTGAATTAATTCATCCTGTCGAAAAAGATTCTTTTCGGATTGATCAACAATGTCTGCTGTAATCCGAATATTGACAATCTCACTGGCCTTGGCGAGATGTTGTATATATGTTCGTTTACATGATGACAAGTAACCCACACCTTCTTGCGAAAGTGACTGCAAGTAACTTTTATTCATAGGCTATTGGTGTTCATAAGCTATTGATATTAATAAGTATTCATAAATACTAGACTTAGGTGCTTTAATTATTGTCCATAAGCTACATCGGCCAGTTGAGTCTAGACGATTTTTAAAAACTTGCGCGAGTTCACATTTATTTGGCGTCAATATCAACAGAAATGTCAGCCGTCTCCGTAAATTAATATCCAGATTGGAAGTTGAAACAGCAACATCTGGAGAGATATAGTCGGCACTGTCTATCGGAGGCTTACTGATCAATCACGTTTAGAGTAAGAGTTAATTAAAACAATCTAATGGTTTTTAAGAAATCATGAAATTCGACATTTTTGGGAAAAGAGTCCTTGAGGTCATCCGATCAAATGATCAGTGGATGACATTTTACTGTGGAAATAACGGCGTTAAGAGAAAAGCGGATGACATTCATATCCCTCCATCATTAGAAGAGTCTGAAATCAATGAATATATAGCCGATGTCTTTCATGAGTGGGCGACTAGTGAAAGTAATGAAATAAAAATACTTTAATGAATCGGTGAAAGCAAAATATCCTATCTACAATAGTGTTCAAACTGAAGCGAAACAACCAATCAAAATCTATGTTAACCCTATAAATCGAGAAAGCCAATGAAGCGCCCTAGTCATCAGGTATGGATAAAGTTTATATTTTTATGCTTACTTTTATTTTCATATTTTTTTTACTTGAGCTACAAATATGATTTCCTAACGGGGGGCGTTGCATCTTTAATCACATGGAGCTTCTTTGTACTTTGTACGCCAGTTGCAGATGCTGGTTTTTTGTTGGATTTTCCGCTTAGATTATTGTTTGGCATTCGCATGGTATTGTCAGAGATAGTCGTGTGGGCTATTGCGATATCAATTAATCTTGTTTCGCTAACCTATTTTGCCGATTTTTATGACACTACACTCATCACCAAAACCTTGAAAATTATTTTAACAACACCCTCCCCTTATTGGCTGGTGATCTTATTATCGGCAATTGGAACATTTCTTTCTATTCGTTTTGGTGATGAATTGATGGATGTGCTGCACCATAAAGATCGAATTTTTTATCTTCGACACCACTTTAAGCATGAAATGATTCTATTTGTTTTCTTTATTTTGGTGCTTTTTGGTTATTATAAAATCATTTCAAGTTTAGGCATTCATCTCGAGTAAAGTATTTTTAGACTTGCATGCTGCGAGTTTCGACAGCATGCACATGAGTGTGATGCCATTTTTCTGCTTTCCAACGACACCAATACATATATGAACGACAACCTTCATCTATAATTGCGGCTATTAGAATTCCGTAAATTCCCCAGCCCAATGTGAACGCCATAATATAAGCAGATGGAATTGCGACTATCCATGTAAATAAGGGGCCGATAATTGAGATAAGCAATCCATCACCTGTAGAGCGTAAAACGCCACCAACCATAACATTAATCGCTCTGGGTGGTTCAGATAATGCGGCTAACAAGAACAACCAAAAAGATGCACCTAACACCCATTCATCATCGGTAAATAAATCCATGATGGGATAGTGAAAGATCAAAATAATAATGACGACTATTCCTGATCCCCAAAGAGCTGCTTTAAGACTTTGTCGTAATTGTGCATTGGCACGTGCATATTTTCCTGCACCGACATACTGACAAATCAACACTTCAGTTGCCATAGTTAATGCCAGAGTAATAACCAAACCAATTAAAAAAGTATTGAAAGTGTAAATTTTTGCAGTCAATGCAGCAGCGCCCAAGCTAGCAGCAAATCCATTTAATACAATCATATTCAAATCAAAAGAGAGAGGCTCAATCATACTGGGTAAGGCAATTCGAAAAGTATGGTTGGATGCAGGCCAAAATTCTTTTTTAAAACTTAACCAATCAAAACTGATAGGGACTCGTGTTGCAACAAAATACCCGCTAACCAAAACACCGAGAATTGATGCAAAAATACTCGCCCAGGCAACACCGACAATTCCTAATTGCGGTATACCAAACCACCCGTAAACTGCTGCAGCACACCCCAGGACATTACTAATAAAAAATACAATATTTGCAACCATATTCCATTGTGGTAGACCAAAAATATTTAATACGCTTTGAAACAACATTTTGAATGCCCAAACAAACATCAGCAAACAAATGACTTGCATATAACTGATCGCATCGATTTTTATTTGCCCGGGCAAACCCATCAATTCACAGATCCAGGGTGAAATAAAATAAAGTAATGCAGTGAGTATTACTCCTGCCAGTAAAATCCAACTGGCATATATGGCGACTGTCGTCATGGCTCTTTCGGTATTGCCTGCACCTAAACGTTGACTGGCAACGCTTGATCCAGAAAATACTGTGACCCACAAAATATTGACGCCAAAAAAAATTGCCGGTGTCATGGCACCGGCTGCCGCTGCCGCGGAATCACTGACACGACTCAAGAAGAAAATATCTAACAGCGGAACACTTAATTGCAAGGCTTGCTCAACCAACAGTGGACGAGCCATTCCCCACAAGCCCTTTGATTGGGCTGCTGTAATACTAGACATAAAGATAGACCGAAGGGAAAAGTCGCGCATTATACGCAGTCTGAAAAAAAATCATTGGTCTTTCTTCTGCTAAGAAGCGTAAAACCAGCCAGTATTATCGGGTATGTGATGGACACCTAAAGGGTTGGAGTCGTGCATTAATTTCTGCACCTACGAGGAATATGTATGAAACCAGATACAGCCATAACATAGTAATCACCACTGCCCCTAATGCTCCATATTCTTCGTCAAAAGTGGAAAAATTACTCACGTAAAAAGAAAAGCCAATAGACGTGATAATTATAGTTACTGTAGTGAAAATAACTCCCGGAAGCATATGTGAAATCGGGGGTCTTACAGCTCTTGCCGGAGCGAATCGATAAAGTATGGTAACCAGTCCCATAATGACAATGATTAATAGAGTCCAACTGAAGATAAGTATCATTATTTCGGCTGCACCCTGCGATAAAAAATGACTCACTACAATAGGAAGAAGCACTGCCACGCCAATAACAAGAATCATTACAATACTGGTTAAAAGTGTGAGGATGAAGGTAATAATATTCACCTTGATAAATCCACGATCTTCATTTGTTTCATAAGTAATATTTAATCCTTCATTCGCAGCTTTCATTGCTTTATTAGCACTCCATAAGGATAAAAATACGCTTATTACAAGACCAAATATATGAGTAGAGACTTTTGTAGTTGCAATCTCTTTCATACTTCCAAAAAGTAATTCCCGAACTTCTTGTGGGATAAAAGAGGTCAATCTGGCGATATCTTGCTCAACGCTTGAAGCATCGGTTATCAGCCCATAAATAGAGACCACACTTGCCAGTGCAGGGAAAATTGAAAGAAATGCAAAGAATGCTACTCCACCCGCTACCACCATGAGATGGTGACGTGTTACGCGTTCATATACATTCATTAAAAAATGAAGCTTTTTATTTTTCATAACAATCTGCTACTCAACATCGATTATTCTGATCCAAAGGGAATAATCTGGATTCTAGAGAAGTATGCAGCTTATGAAAAGACTTTTCATTTCTTGGATAAAATTTTTGGAGTCAAAAAAAATACCGCAGCAGCAGTACTTAACGCGCCATGCCTGGATCAACGAAAATCTCTCGACTTAACTTCCAAATTTATCAATCGATCCGAATAATCTTGTAACTGCCCTGCTATCACATGAATTACTGGTGCGGCGACATCTTCTGTAGCAATTTCGACTGTGCCTTTGATTAATAATAATTTGGATGTTAATAATATTTTACGAAACGTTTCCTGCGTGCGTCGCCAAACAATGACGTTGATATTACCGGTTTCGTCTTCGAGTGTGAGAAACATGGTGCCGTTAGCAGTGCCTGGGCGTTGATGGCAGGTGACTAATCCGGCGATACGTACAAATTGTTTGTGTCGCAATTGAATTAGATCTTTATAGGTTGTACATCGATTAAACGGCACTTCGTTGCGTAGCAATGTCATGGGATGTTGACGCAGCGTAAAACCTAGTGTTTGGTAATCATCAATCACATTTTTTTCGATTGTGGGTGCGGCAGTAAATAAATCGTCATGCGATGAAGACAGGTTTTCTAATAAAGGTGTCGAAGCTTCTATGGCCGCCGCGTGCCAGCGGGCTTGATAACGATTGCCACTTAAATTGCGTAGTGCATCGGCTGATGCCAAGCATTGTAAATCGGTGGCAGTGAGTTTCGTTCGCTTTGCCAGATCATTTATTGAAGTAAATAATTTTCCTGCGCGCTGATCTGTGATAGCTTCTGCTTGTTGTTGATTGAGTGATTTAATTTCACAAAATCCCAAACGAATTCCCCACACACTATTGCTATTTTTTTCGAGTTTGTTCTCATACTCACTGTAATTAATATCAACTGGAAAAACAGGAACATGGTGACGTCTGGCATCTTGTAATAATTGCGAGACAGTATAAAAACCCATTGGCTGACTATTGAGTAACGCGCAATAAAAAGCGGCTGGATGATGACACTTTAACCATGAAGATGCGTAACACAACAAGGCAAAACTCGCCGAATGACTTTCAGGAAAACCATAGCCGCCAAAGCCTTTGACTTGTTCGAATAAACGTTGCGCAAAATCTAATTCATAACCTTTATTTAAAAGCCCTTGAATAAATTTAGTTTCAAACAATAACAACTTACTGTTCTTTCCCCAAGATGTCATGGCGCGCCGTAATTGATCAGCCTCGCCACCAGAAAAACCTGCTGCCACCATCGAGAGTCGCATAACTTGTTCTTGAAAAATGGGCACACCGAGTGTGGGTTCAAGTACCGATTTAATCGCTTCACTGGGATAACTAATCGCTTCTTTTCCACTGCGACGACGCAAAAAAGGATGCACCATGTCGCCTTGAATTGGGCCAGGCCTGACTATGGCGATCTCAATCACCAAATCATAAAAGCAACGCGGTTGTAATCGCGGCAACATCGACATTTGTGCGCGGGATTCAATTTGAAATACACCCACACTGTCTGCTTTGCATAACATCTCATAGGTAGCTGGATCTTCACGTGGAATATCGGCGAGTGATTTTATCTGCGGATTATAGTTGTGCACATAATCCAATCCTTTGCGCAGTGCGGTGAGCATACCCAATGCCAGTACATCCACTTTTAACAAACGCATGGATTCAAGATCATCTTTATCCCACTGAATTAAGGTGCGATTTTCCATACTCGCATTTTCAACGGGAACCAGATCACTGATTTTACTTTCTGAAATTACAAAGCCACCGACATGCTGTGATAAATGTCGAGGAAATCCCAGAATTTGATCCACCAGTTGACACAAAAACATCAAACGTTTTTGTTCTGTTTGTAACCCTTCTTGCGCAAAACGCGTTTGTAAATCCTGCGATTTATCCCACCAGGCAATATTTTTGGCAAGATGATCCAGTAACGCATTTTCCAAGCCCAAAGCTTTGCCTACATCGCGCACGGCGCTGCGAGAACGATAAGTAATCACAGTTGCAGCAATTGCCGCACGTTCGCGTCCGTATTTCTGATAAATATATTGGATAACTTCTTCGCGCCGCTGGTGTTCAAAATCAATATCGATATCCGGTGGTTCATCGCGCTCTTTGGAAATAAAACGTTCAAACAATACATTGATTTGCCCAGGTGCAATCTCGGTGACAAACAAGCAATAACACACCACGGAATTGGCAGCTGAGCCTCGACCTTGACAAAGAATATTTTTTTCGCGTGCAAAACGAACCAGATCATGCACAGTTAAAAAATAATATTCATAATGAACTTCTTCGATCAATGTTAATTCGCTTTCCAATAATTCATTAACTGATATTGGCACACCTGCTGGCCAACGCTGATGCTTGCCCTGCTCTACCAGATTGCGTAAATGCTGAATCGGTGTGAGATTTTCAGGTACTAATTCGCGTGGATACTGGTAACGCAATTCTTTCATGGAAAAAATACATTGATCGGCAATGCGACAGGTTTCTTCTAGCATTTGCTGTGAATATAAGAGTAGTAAATCTTCAACAGGTTTTAAATAGGCTTCTGCGTTGGATTGCAAACCCGTTCCCAGTTCATCCAGTGTGGTATTTTTTCGAATAGCTGTGAGTACATCTTGCAGAGGCTTACGTTGTTGCGAATGCATTAAGGCTTGGCTGCAAGCGACTAATGGAATTTGATATTGACGAGCGAGATCCAACCAAATCTTAAATAACTCTTGCTCGGCAGATTGCCATTGATGATTAATACCTATCCATAATCGATCCTTAAATGCGTTACTCAGTTGATCTATCAAAGCCTTCGGTTTAACGCTGTCACTACCGTTATATCCTAACCAGATTATTAGGCAATTTTGTAAGCGAAATCGTAAATCTTCAAAGTGTGCTTCATATTCCCCTTTGGGTGAACGGCGACGCGCGAGGGTGATAAAACCGGACAACTCCGCATAAGCCATCCGCGTTGGAGCAATTGCAATTAGCCGCATGCCATTGCTCAAAGTAAAACGACTGCCCACAATTAATTTAAAATCCAATTCTTCTGCGGCGACAAAGGCTTTGACGATTCCGGCCAGTGAACATTCGTCGGTAATAGCAATTGAGTCATAACCTAAATCCGCCGCTTGATAAACAAATTCATGCGGATGCGAGGCACCGGTTAAAAAAGTGAAGTTGGTAGTACAATGCAAATGCGCGTAGCGTGTCATAAATCGCCTATTATTGAAAACCGTCTATCATTGAAAAACACCTTGAACAAACCAGGCCTGTTGATGTAAATCCCAAAAAATCCATAAGCGAATATCATCTTGCCGTTGCGCTAAAAAATAATCGCGCGCGGTTGGTTTTTTCCACCAATTACCTTGAATCCTTTCTGGTCCCACCAATAATTGCAAACGACCTCGCCAAAACAATCCCTGTTTATCGTCAATTTCAATCGGCTTTTTAAATACCCAGGACGGGCGTAAACCTTGCTCATGAATATCCGGCAAAACTTGTTGGGAGGGTTTATTGACAGCTATCAATTGATTACTGACCTCCGGAATATGGCTGTCGCGATAACTGACTTTTGCCATAGCGACATCACCCATACGCGCCTTGAGTTTAGCGGCAGTGATGGTGAAATTTTGTTGATTATTTTTTGTATCTTGTTGATTAAAATTAAATTGATGGGTTTGTTTTTGTGCGGGCAACAAATGCTGCACCTTTAATGATAAGCAATCGACCTCAAAGGATAATTCACGACTTTCCAGTTGAATTAAGGTTAAGTCATAAAATAATTTCCAATGGCTTTGGCTATTGTCGGCATAAATTGCAATAGTTTGCTGACGATGATAAATGTCCGACAAAGTCCATTCAATTTGTTGACTGTCCAGTTGTCTTTTTAACAAATAGGCAGCCAGTTTTTTTAATAGATCTTCTATAGGTTTTTCAAGCTGTTCACTATTGGCAATTGGGTAATCGAATTGAATTTGCTCTTGAAAATATTCCGTCGGTTGATAATAGTTAACCGGCTTGGTAAAAAGTGCAGCCTGCTGAAAATCCGCATCCAACACAAAAAGTTCACTGAGCATGTCAGTAAATTCAGCGCCCCAACGTTTTTTAATACTGCTAATCGATTGTGCTTGAATTTGTCGCGCTATGTCGCCCAGTGTGTTGAATCCGGTTTTATCCAGCGCATCGACGATTTTCGGGTAATCATGCAAGAGTTGAATGGGTAGTTGTTTTAATCGTTCGATAAATAAATCTGACGTGTTTTCATCAACATTGGTGTTGTGAATCACCGCATAATGAAAAAAAGATAAGAGCCAAGCTGCATAAGCCGAATGCGCCTGCCCTATTACAAAACTCAAGGATTTTTGTTGCAGTCCTTTTTCTAATTCTTCAATCAGTGAATTCACACCTTTGAATAAATCCAAACAACTGGAAATTTCCAATAGCAAACCCATTTGCGCAGTTTGTGTGGCAGATGAGCTTTGATAAATTTGAATATAGGGCGTGAATTGATAAGCCCAATCCGATAATTCTTGTAAACATTGTTGTTCAGCAAGCGGATTTCGAATTTGTGCCATAGCACCTGTGAGCACTTCGGCCGTGGTCGCGGCCATTCCCAAACAGACACCGGCTTCTGTTGCTGTAGGGCTCGCCCAAATAACTTTTTGTTTTTCAGCTACCACTGAAAGCGTGTCTTCCGTTAGCGATAAACCTTGCGCTTGAAAAACAAAGTGGGGAAACCGGACGGCCAACCATAATCGGTTGGAATGTGAATGGGATTTGCGCATAGTAAAACCTTCAAGTTCGTCCCGGTTTTACGATACGCAAATGCGTAACACTGGCGCGTTTGGGTTGTGGCTTTTCATTTTGATCCAATTGCGAATGCGCAGGCAGTCCATTCCAAATTGTCGGTAAAGGTAAAAACACCGGTTCGGTTTGCGGTTTTAAACTGCCTTTCTGTTTGAAAATATTGATCATTAAATCTTGCGCTCGCGTTTGCATAGTCAAACGCAAACTCGCCGGTGAACTTTGGTCTCTCACCGCCAATGGTCGAAATAATACATAGAGTCCCTGTGCTTCTTGTGTGGCCAATAAACATTTTCGCAAGTCGGTATAACTTAATCCTTTTTGCGGCTGCCAAGCCATGACTACGCTACATTCTGCTGAGCGAGTTAGCTCAACAAAACTGAATAGAAAATCCGCCCGCTCCTGCGCTTTAACCAATATCAATCGATCCAAATTTATCCCCATTTGAATCAATCGCTGCGCAAAGGGAATCGCCGGTGGATTCAGCAAGACCACCAACCCTTTCATTTCCCGAATGGCATGGTTCAACAGCATCCACTCCCCCTGCATAGCCGAAGGTAAACACACCTCCACCAACTGCCCCACCGGCCATCCCCGTCCTACCAATACACCATTCAACTCATCAAACCCCGTATCCAACCCCGGCTGAATCATCCGCACTTTCTCTTGCCCCTGCCAAATATCCCCCCGACACAGTAACTGCGCCAGGCTGGGCTTGGCAGGTTCATCAGGAGGAATGAGTTTCATGGGGCGCTCGATAACTGTATTTATATACAGTATAGTTCGAGAAGGGGGATTTGCGTCAAGTGATGGTTTAGAAAATTGGGATTACAGTTACTTGTTAGGTATTTTTTGGATTACCCAACTTGAACCCTATAAATAGATCTTTATACCTTTAAGCAAGTTCATAGCTGAATTGTTCAGCCAAGCAAACAATAATTCCCTCGGGCCCACGAATGTAGACGAGACGGTAGGTGCTCTCGTACGGCATTACCAAATTAATATGTTGAGTTAGGAGTATTCTCGGGATTTATTTCGCCATAAACTTCATCAGGATCAACGTCATTGATCAATAATATTTCTCTGACCATTTCGATGTGATCTAATATTTTTTGGTAGTTATCACCATACTCAAATTTAGTTACTTCAATTGGTCTTGGCATATAAGTAAACGCAATTTTCAATGCGTTTAAGGAAGGCTGATTAATTTTTTCACTCATTTTTGTACTCACTCTCTAATTTTCTGTATTCATAACACCAAGCCAAGCGGCAAATACGGAGTGGCGAAGCTGATGAAATTATTTCCTTTTTTTCTCCAGAACCCATAAATTTCCATGCACAACACCCATATTGAAACAAACGTGCAGCTGAAATTGATGTTTCTCACTATCATTTATGACAACCAATAAAAGTATTCAACGTAAGCCTGCCAGTTCTTGGATTAGGATCAAATTTAAAATCTTCCGCTATATTTCCCGAATGTAAACTGGTGCAGCGGTACAGAATAAAGCGATTGAAATTTGCTTGGTAACTGGCAATTTGTTCGAAGTATTCGTTACTGCCATTCATATATTGCTTGGGCATGGTTTTATTTTTTGTGGATTCATTCATAGATACAGAATATTCGTCTATGCGCTGATCATCAATATACTCAAAACCTGTATTTTTGTGACGGTATAGTGAGGTACCACCCTGTTCTTTTCCGCATAGAAAATAGACTGATGCAAACTCTTGATTGTTAAATGAATCAACGTGTGGCATGGACTGCATGGGTTTTAATTGTGACGGGGGAGTAACAACCATGGAATAACTGGTTTCGATGGATTTAACTTTTTCATCTTGCAAATTAAATTCGTGCGCAAGGATTGGTCTTAAATTCTCATAAAGTGCTTGCATATAAAAATCAGGCGCTGGTTTTCTAACACCAGGGTACATGACATCTGCTGTATTAAAGTCTCCATACTGACAGCAATAATCAATTAATAACTCCGGTTTATCTAAAAAATTATCAATAATCAATACCGGTTGTTTTTCTGCACCTACATATTCAACTGTATAAGTAAAATCAGCATGTTTTCGTAACATAACTATCTCTATCTCTATCTAAATTTATTTTATAGTAACTTAAATTTAACGCCCAGCATTATCTGCCGACCCAAGCCTGGCTCAAATGCCCTGCCATTAGATTGATTAACAATCACCGAACCTACATATTTTTTATCGGTAAGATTGGTGATTCGACACCACCAATTGATCGATTTCCAATGCGTCATTCCATCAAAACTTAAATCCCACGTTTGCCAACTCGGTGCGGAAATCACATTATCATCAGAAGTAGCAACTTTATCCCGATAAGTTGAACCGAGATTAATCGACAAGTATTCATTTGCAAAGGGAGTGTAGCGAATATTTGCTTGATACACATTTTTAGCCGTTCCAGGAAGTTGATTATCTTGCCACTGGCCTTGAGTGAACTTCGCATCGAGCGTTTGCAAACTGAAAGAACCCGACAAGTAATCATTAAATTCATAACGATTCAATAATTCAATACCCTGACGTTGTGTTTCTTGTGCATTGCGATAAGTCGTTCGGCCATTAATGGATTGATCAACAACAATTTCATTCTCTGTATTGATATAAAACTGTGAAACTTGCCATTGCCAATTTGGCGCATCGTATTTGAAACCCCACTCCAACTGTTGATTACGACTGGCTCCCAAGGCAATATTTAATCCTGTTGCATTATTTGAATAAGCCATTTCCGTGAGCGTGGGCGTTTCATAACCTTTTCCAAGACTGGAAAACATCACCCAGTCTTCCGCGAAAGAATATTCCACACCCATGGCAAATGCATTTTCTGAAAAATTTTTATCTCCTGAATCATCCGGGTTAATAATTACATTGTTATTACTGCGAATAAAATAATCATCTACGGAAAAATCAAGATAACTTTGACGAAAACTAATATAGGTTTTTACATCTTCTGTGGGTTTGAACTGTAAAATGCTATAAATATCACGGTTACTCACCTCTCCTGTTTCATCCCGCCGTAAATCGCCTTTGGTACCTGATAAATTTACAAATCCTTGACGATCATCTTGCATTTGTGTGATCTCGGCGCCTAGGCTCCATTGCCATTCACGATTAAACCAGGAAAAATCTTCTGTAAAAGTAGAATTAATACCCATTACTTTTCGATTTAAATCAATTACGCCGCCCGCTGAAGTCGATGCATCTCCGGAGAAACCTAGATACTGAGTAATCGATCTATCGCTTTGCCATAATCCCACCTGCCAACGTTTATCGCCGGAATCCTTTCGTAAACTAATGGATGCTTGTTTATTGTTTATATTTTTTCGCGTATTAAAATTAATAGCGGCCGTATTTTCTTGAAATGGATCTTCTTCAAACTGTTGCGGCGTTAAGCCCAATGGATCTTCAAGTAAAGGATCATGGCTTTGATCAAATTTAACTATCCAATTCCAATCATTAGTGGAAGTGTAATACAAAGCCAGCGATGCTTGTTCTCGTTCAATATTTGAATGCGGTCTTTCCGGATCAAATCTTGTTCGATTAAATTGTGATGCCAGGGCAAATTGATCTTTTTGCCAATCAAAACCAACAGAAGCTTGTTCATAATTCTGATTCGATTGATTAAATTGTAAATTAGCGGATGTCGCCTCAGGTTTTTTGCTGACAAACGAAATAACACCTCCTGGGCTATTACCATATATAGCAGCAACAGGACCAGAAATTACTTGCACTTGTTTAATACGATCAAGCGGTACACTCGAGAGCTGCCCTTGCCCATCAGGTGTTGAAATTGGAATACCATCAACCAATAAATCAATACCGCGAATACCAAACGCCGATCTCGCACCAAATCCGCGTAAACTCAAGCGTGTGTCTTGTGCAAAATTACTGCGGGAATCAACTTGCAATCCCGGTATTTCTGTCAATACATCTGACACATCAATCAATCCAATTCGAAATTGTTGTTGATCATTAGTTATTTGATTAGTAGTAAAATGCGATGCAGATTGTTTACCTTGAATCACCAGGACTTCTATTGGCTCTTCTGCAATTGCAGTATTTGGTTTTACCAACATGAGAGTTGCTAGCATAAAATTCACAAAGATTAACAATCGCTTTACACACATTTTCTTACCTCAAAACCTGATGTGATGACTCTGCGTCGAGAAATGTAAAAGCTATTGCAGTATCATCACTGAGCAACTAGCCTCACAGCAGCAGAATTTTAACTTGACTTAATGCAGTTTGGTTTTTTCATTTCGATTTATTGCGGATTATTTCATGCCTCCCTTAATCAGTCGCTCTTTTATTCATGGTTTTACACGGCGCCAGAGATGGCTCGCTATTCTTACTTTGGTCATTCTGATTGGATTAGTTTGGTTTTTTGCGATACGCAAACCAGAAATAAAACGTCCGCCTCTGGGTAATCCCTGGATGGGTCCAACACCGGTTCATCTTATAACAGTTACCAAAGGCGATTTAGATATACATATAAATGCAATTGGCACTGTAGCTGCTCTGAACACAGTAACTGTTCGCAGTCGAGTTAATGGTTTATTAATGCAAATTCATTTCACTGATGGGCAAAGGGTTAAAGCGGGCCAATTACTCGCTGAAATAGATCCCGCTCCTTATAAAGCAAAACTTGCTCAAGCAGAAGGAACCTTGGAGCAAACCCGCGCGCAACTTAAAAATGCTGAAGAAGATTTACAACTTTATACTCAACTGGTTGGCCAAAAATCTATCGCCAAACAACAATTTGATAAACAAAAAGCCTTGGTTGATCAACTTCGGGGCACCTTAAAAAACCATATGGGCCAATTGGAAGACGCTCGACTTCAACTCTCTTATACACGAATTACTGCTCCCATATCCGGTCGCACCGGAATTCGTCGAGTTGATGTTGGTAATCTGGTTTCATCCGGTGATAACAATGGACTAGTGACCATCACCCAAACCCAACCTATATCTGCTGTATTTACCATTCCTGAAAATCAATTAGTCGCTGTGCGTAAAGCGTATAAAAATGCGCAAACTGAAAAAACACATTTGCCTGTTCAGGCATGGGATAGAACGGAATCCAATTTATTGTCCACTGGCAAACTCACTACATTGGATAATCAAATTGATACCAGCACTGGCACTCTTCGTCTAAAAGCTGAATTCGATAATCAAGATGACAGTCTCTTCCCTAATCAATTTATCAATGCTCGATTGCATCTTCAGACGTTGGAAAGTGCCATCACCATTCCAGCAGATGCCGTGCAATATGGCTCTAAAGGCACTTATGTTTATGTTGTCGAAGAAGGCAAAGCAAAAATACGTCGATTGAAGTTGGGCGAAACTGAAGGTACTCGCATGCAAATTATTGAGGGATTAAAAGAAGGCGAGCAAGTTGTCCTCGAGGGTATTGACCGACTTTGGGAAGGCAAAGAAGTGAAGGTAATGGAGGAATGAGTTTATCTCGCCCGTTTATCCTTAGACCAGTTGCCACATCGCTAGTGATGTTGGCGGTTTTACTGGTTGGCTTACTCAGTTATCGACTATTGCCTGTTGCCGCCTTACCCCAAGTAGATTACCCCATTATTCAGGTCTTTACTTTTAACCCCGGTGCCAGTCCCGATGTGATGGCCCGAACAATTACTGCACCGCTTGAGCGTAGCCTTGGGCAAATTCCCGGACTCAAACAAATGTCGTCCACCAGCTCAACTGGCGCTTCGATTATTACCCTGCAGTTTTCACTTGAGATTGATTTGGGCGTTGCCGAGCAGAATGTGCAATCGGCACTTAATACGGCCAATAATTTATTGCCATGGGACCTACCAACTCCTCCGATTTACCGTAAGGTCAACCCCTCTGACACCCCTATTGTCACTCTGGCAGTGACCTCTGCGAGCTTGCCTTTACCCGAAGTTTACGATTTGGTTAACACGCGCATGGCGCAAAAGCTCGCGCAATTACCCGGTGTAGGTATGGTGAGTTTGGCTGGTGGTCAACGCCCGGCGATTCGAATCAAAGTGAATCCCAATGCTTTGGCCAGTACACAACTGACATTGGAGCAGGTACGAAATAGCATAGTCACGGCCAACACCAATCAACCTAAAGGTAGCTTTGATGGTGAATATCGATCCACCATGTTGGATGCCAACGACCAGATGCGCAGCCTCGAAGAATATCGAAACCTATTGATCAGTTGGCGCAATGGTTCTCCACTCAGATTGGGTGATTTGGCCACCATAGAGAACGGAGCAGAAGATAGATTTCTTGCGGCCTGGGCCAATAAACAACCTGCTGTGCTGGTTAATATCCAACGGCAGCCAGGCGCCAACGTAATTGAAGTTGCTGACAGTATTGAGGACTTGCTCCCCAAACTCACTGCCACTCTGCCAGCCGCAGTCAATGTAGCTGTACTTAATGATCGCACCCACAGTATTCGCGCTTCGATTCGCGATGTTCAAAAAGAATTAGTCTTCGCTATTATTTTAGTCGTCGCCGTTACTCTCATATTTCTGCGCTCGGTACCGGCCACGATTATCCCCAGCCTGGCAGTTCCTTTGTCACTGATAGGCACGTTTGCTGCCATGTATTTTTTGGATTTCTCCATCAATAACCTGACTTTGATGGCACTCACGATTGCCACAGGCTTTGTCGTCGATGACGCCATAGTCATGCTGGAAAATATTGCTCGCCATAGGGAAGACGGTGAGTCACCTATGCAAGCTGCACTTAAAGGCGCGAGTGAAATTGGATTTACCTTGGTATCTCTAACTATTTCCCTAATCGCAGTATTAATCCCACTGCTATTTATGGGCGATTTGGTCGGACGACTCTTTCAGGAATTCGCTATAACTTTGGCAGTCGCTATTGGGATTTCTTTACTGGTTTCACTCACCCTGACACCCATGATGTGCGCGCGGATGCTGAAAACCGCACCTAAACATGACCAGAGTAAACCGGATTTTATGGAGCGAGTCATAGCCAGTTACGGACGAGGATTGGATAAAGTATTACAGCATCAGCCTGCAGCAATGGCCGTCATGCTTGGCACCATTGCACTCACTGCCGGATTGTATCTGCTAGTACCAAAAGGCTTTTTCCCAATTCAGGATAGTGGTGCAATTCAAGCCATTACCGAAGCTCCACAAAGTACATCTTTCTCAGCTATGAGCGAGAAACAACAGCTTCTGGCTGAAGAAATACTGCAGGATCCGGATGTGGAAAGCCTGTCCTCATTTATCGGCGTAGATGGCAGCAATATCACCCTAAATTCGGGACGTTTACAGATAAATCTAAAATCCCACTATTTGCGGGACAGCCATGCTACTGACGTCGTTGATCGTTTGCGTGAACGCATTAAAAACATTGCTGGCATCACTGCCTGGTTTCAGCCAGTACAGGAGCTGAGTATTGAAGATAGAGTCAGCCGCACTCAATACCAGTTTAGTTTGACCACGCCTGAAGCCAGCCTGCTGGATGATTGGGTGCCACAGTTACTGGATCGATTAGGTCAGGAATCCAGTTTGGCGGACGTAGCAACTGACCTGCAAACGCGGGGATTACAAGCCTATGTGGATATAGACCGGGATACGGCCGCACGCTTGGGTGTCAAGGTCAGCGATATAGCCAATGCACTGCAAACCGCCTATGCACAACGGCAAATTGCGACCCTCTTTACTCAAGCCAATCAATACCGTGTGGTGTTGGAAGTTGACCCAGATTACGCGCAAGGAATAAAAGCATTGGAAAATACCTACGTGGCATCCAGTTCCGGGCAGCCAGTGGTTTTATCCAGTCTGGCTCAAATTACCCAGCGCCCGACTCCGTTACTGATCAACCATCAAAGCCAGTTTCCATCCACAACTTTTTCCTTCAATTTGGGGCAAGGCGCCTCACTTGGCGAAGCTATAGATGCCATTGAATCGGTAGAAGCTGAAATGAATTTGCCACCATCAGTTGAGTTACGCTTTCAGGGCGCGGCGGAGGCATTTCGCGAATCTTTAAGCAATACACTTTGGTTGGTGTTGGCTGCCGTGATCACTATGTACATAGTCCTGGGCATACTTTACGAGAGTTTTATTCACCCCATCACCATTCTGTCTACCCTGCCCTCGGCAACACTTGGGGCTTTACTTGCGCTTTTATTAACGGGGCAGCCGCTCGATTTAATCGCCGTCATCGGCGTGGTGTTACTGATCGGTCTGGTAAAAAAGAACGGCATTATGATGGTGGATTTTGCGCTGGACGCTCAACGCAATCTTGGCATGAGCCCGCGCGATGCTATTCACCGCGCCGCCCTAATGCGCTTTCGCCCCATTCTGATGACTACACTCGCCGCACTTTTTGGTGCAATTCCCTTGATGTTCGCCAGCGGTTCCGGCGCCGAGTTGCGCCAACCTTTGGGTTTGGTGATGGTCGGCGGTTTACTCGTTAGCCAAGTGTTAACTCTATTTACCACTCCTGTTGTCTATCTTTTTTTTGATCGCTGGGTTAATCCATCTGGCAATAAATCCGAGGAGGCACAAACGTAGGTTGGGGTGCAAACCCCAACATGACCATCAACCAACAATAACCAAAACTTAATCGATAATTTGATCTGGGCTTTTGGTGGTAAGTGTGAGATGGACGCGTTGGGGTTTGCACCCCAACCTACGATTATCATGACCATTGCGGAACCTTTTATTAAACGACCCATAGCATCCAGCCTGTTGGCTGTGGCTATAGTGTTGCTGGGATTATTGTCATGGCGAATGCTGCCAGTGGCGCCTTTACCTCAACTCGATTTTCCGGCGGTGCAGATCTATGCCTCGCTCCCTGGTGCAAGCCCGGAAAGTATGGCGGCAACTGTAGCAACTCCATTGGAACGAGCACTTGGAAGCATTCCTGGTGTCACCGCCATCAACTCCAATTCCACTCAAAGCTCAACGTTTATTTGGGTTGAATTTACACTGGACCGGGATTTGGACTCCGCTGCACGCGATGTTCAAGCCGCACTGAACGCAGCACGCGGACAACTACCAGCCGGCATGCCGGGCAACCCGAGTTATCGCAAAATCAGTCCATCGGATGTGCCCATTATGGCGTTGGCACTTAGCTCGCCTAACCTTTCGGCAAGCGCTTTATACGATGCTGCATCGACCATACTCGCGCAAAAACTGTCGCAAGTTTCGGGGGTTGGCCAAGTGGGAATTGACGGTGCCTCTTTACCCGCCGTGCGCATTCAACTGAATCCTAATGCTTTAGCCAGTTATGGCGTTGCCCTGGATGAAGTCCGCAACGCAATCAGTAACGCTAACTTGCAACGTCCCTTAGGTACTATTGAAAGTGGCGATTCCCAGTGGCAAATACGCACCAGTGAATCCATGCGCAGTGCAGCCGATTATCAAGAACTTGTTATCCGCTATGGCGATTCCGGCCCGCTGCGCTTGAAAGATGTCGCCACTGTGACTGACTCTGTCGAAAACCGTTATACCGATGGCTTTCACAATCAAAGTTCTGCTGTCACTTTAACTGTCAGCCGACAATCAGGTGCCAATATTGTTGAAACCATAGATGCTATTAATGCGGAACTTCCTAACTTACGCGCCTTAATGCCTGCAGACACACAACTCAAAGTGGTTATGGATAGATCCCCCGGAATTCGCGCGACTTTGAAAGAAGCTCAAATTACCCTGATCGTTGCTGTGTTATTGGTTGTTGCCGTCGTCTGGATATTTTTGCGCAGCCCTCAAAGCGCCTTGATTCCCAGCCTCGCTGTTCCCGTTGCGATTATTGGCTCATTTAGCGTGATGTACCTTTGTGGATTCTCCCTAAATAATCTCTCACTCATGGCTTTGATAGTGGCTGCCGGTTTGGTGGTGGACGATGCCATAGTGGTTTTGGAAAACATCAAACGCCATATTGAAATGGGAACGCCACCGTTTGTTGCGGCGATTCTCGGTGCTCGTGAAGTGGGCTTTACACTACTGGCGATGAATATCACCCTGGTAGTGATTTTTGTTTCCATACTCTTGATGGGTGGAATAGTTGAAAAACTCTTCAGTGAGTTTTCAATTACCTTGGCCGCCGCCATGATGATTTCATTGGCGCTTTCACTGAGTTTAACTCCAGCACTTTGCGGTCAGTTACTTAAACCTGAAACGCAAAAAAATGAACGACCCGGTCTTTTTGATGATGTGAAACAAGGATATGCGGTTGCTCTGAATTGGGCGTTAAAGCACAGTCGAATCGTGATGATAATTCTGGCCGGCGTAATTGCCCTGAATATCTATCTTTATATCGCCATCCCCAAAACCATGCTACCCGATCAAGATACAGGGCAAATGACAGGTTGGGTTCGTGGGGATGACGGATTTTCCTTTCAAATTATGCAACCTAAAATCAAAGAGCTTCGAGCAGTGCTACTTGCTGATCCCGCAGTTGAAGATGTGTTTGGTGCTAGCGGTGGCGGTAATGGCGTGAGCAATGCCTGGATGCGTATCAGCCTGAAACCTTTAGCTGAACGCGGAGTGTCTGTGACTGAAGTGAGCGATCGTCTTCGTCGGAAAATACCGTCCATTCCCGGCGCCATGATGATGGTCAATCCTGATCAGGATATTCGCCTATCTTCACCTTTTAGCCGCAGCCAACAGGAAGTCATGATGCTGTCGGATAACTTGAAGCTTTTACATACTTGGGCAGCCAAGCTCACAACAGCTATGGAGAAAATGCCAGAGCTCACCGAAATTGATGGTGTACGCGAAGAAGGGACACAGCAAGTGGTGTTAACTATTGATCGTGAAACAGCTCAACGATTGGGCGTCGATATGTCGACGGTTGCCAGCTTGTTAAACAATTCATTTTCCCAGCGACAAGTCTCCACCATGTATGACGAGATGAATCAGTATCGAGTTGTAATGGAACTGGAACCCGGATTCACCGCAACACCCGAAATACTCAATCAGCTTCAAGTCATTACTTACAGCGGCAAACGAGTACCGCTCTCAACTTTTTCCAGCTTTGAATATGGTTTAGCCGAAGACCGTATTCGCCGAAGCAATCAATTTGTATCTGAAAGTTTGGGCTATGGCTTATCCGAAGGTTATACCCAGGAACAAGCACGTGAAGCCATCGAAGCTAAAGTTGCAGAGCTGATGATCCCAAAAGAAGTCTATTTGGCGCCCGCCGGAAGTACCCGGCCAGGATGGGGCCCCAGCACTCCCGGCTTATCACAAAATCCCACAGTATTAATTGCTTGCGTATTACTAGCAGTTTATTTAATTCTGGGAATTTTATACGAAAGCACCATTCACCCACTCACCATTCTTTCGACTCTACCCTCAGCAGGAATAGGCGCCCTACTCGCGCTTAAATTGAGCGACACGCCTTTTAGTTTGGTCGCAATGCTAGGGTTATTTTTACTGATTGGCATAGTCATGAAAAACGCCATTTTAATGATCGATTTTGCCCTGCAACTTGAACGCCGCGACGGCATGTCATCACGCGATTCGATTTATCAAGCTGCTTTATTACGCTTGCGTCCAATTCTGATGACTAATCTCGCCGGCTTACTCGGTGCACTACCACTCATTCTCGGTTTCCACGAAGGATCTGAATTACGTACTCCGCTAGGCATTACCATTATGGGCGGTTTAGCCGTCAGCCAATTCCTGACTTTATTTACAACACCGGTTGTTTATTTGTATATGGAGAAGTTGAGGAATTTTTAAAAAAATAGACCCCCTCCTAGCCTCCCCCTTGCCAGGGGGAGGAACATGTCCCCTCCCCTTAAGGAACCCCCATACAAAACAAACTCCCCGTCACTGTCCTTTCCTGATTTTTAGGCGCCAACAAAATCACTTTGCTCAATCACATTTTAAATAACCGCGATAATTTGCGAATCGCGATCAAATTGAATATGGAGTAAGTTCGGATATCGCCATTCCGTTGTGCATGCATGGCTTCTTCGAGTTTGTGAAGGTATTGCTTATGAAAGAGAACATGGCCCGTGGTGTAATTGGGTGTAATAGACTTGAAGGTGGTTTCGGGGTAGATTCGGCTTTGTGCCCAAAGCGGAAGTTAATTTTACTTTGACTCCAGTTATTACTTAATAATTGACGTGGCAGATTAAAATTAATTAGCCTTATTTTTACTTTGATTCCAATTATTTGGGCGGCCAGTTTATTAATTGTTATGAATAAGGTTGCTATGGACATATATCTGAATGACATTCTTGCATTCGAGAATCCCAAAGATTATAAAATTCATTTAGCTAATTGGAATGGAAGTGTCCATCCTCTTGACGTATTTGTACGTGATAAAAATGAATGGGAGGGCTGGAATTCTTGGCGCAGTGAGAAAGATGACTTTAATCGTCAATACATATTCAGTTTGATGGAATATTATCATGAACCCAATGAATGGTTGTTTGGTGGCGTTTATGAGGTGGTGACGAGACTGGAAGCGACTCGTACTAAGGGTTATGAAATATCTCTTACTGATCAATTTAAGCCTTATATTGGTAGGCTTAAGCTCCACTGGAAAAGATCGGGAAGAGCAAAGTCACGTAAACTTGAAAATTATCTGGAAGAATTTCAAGTTTCTGAAATACTTCGGGAAGAATATACAGGAGCTATATTTTGTGGTTATGAACACATCAATCATGATTTTCATATTCTAGAAAATATTTTTCTCACATCGAAGCCGGATTGGAGGGCAGCTTTGCTTAATGTTAAAGGTGTTTACCTAATAATGGATAAGAGTAACGGCAAAAAATATGTCGGCTCGGCCTATGGTACTACTGGGATCTGGTCTAGATGGTCGTGCTATATCGGCAATGGTCATGGTCATAATGATGAGTTAACTAAACTTATTGATATCAAGGGAAAAGAATATGCTCGTGAAAATTTTAGATTTTCCTTGCTTGAATATAGGCCTATGAAAACTGATGATATTGAAATTATTGCGCGTGAGTGTTACTGGAAAGAAGCTCTTTTGAGTCGAGGTGAATTCGGATATAACCGAAACTAGCCATTATCTAAAGGTACAAAATGACAAAAATATCTTACGAAAATAGATTGGTACATATCCCTAGCGAAGATAATATTTAACGCAAAAACGAACGCAAAAACGGGACGGAGGGTTTGTGTGCCGAGAGCAAAACTAAATTGTGCGTAGCACAATAACGTTTGCGTAACTTTGCAAAAGATGGTGGAAGGCCCACCGCATTCGCTTTGCAGTAAGAGAATGCAAACCACTTCAAGCGGCATTAATTAAGAGTTGTTGTCGTGAGCGTTGAAGAAAAGTCGAAATAAAATTCGGCAGGTGAGATAGAAAGAGACGAACGCAAGTGAACCTTTGATGAAGCGCCGAGAAGTCCCCTATCTGTTGTCAAAATCAGTGACCATTTCCTTCACTGAGAGAAATCGAGAAGAAAACTGTTTACTGACTCGATGGCAACCGGCGTAAAGAAGGCGTGAATTTCTATTAGGCTTTTGTGAGGAACTCGGGAAACTGTCGTGCTGATGTGAAGAGAGAAACCGAAAGCGGCAACCCCGTAAGGTGAGAGTATCGATGCGGCGCACAGTGGCGGAATCGTTCGTAGTAGTGAT
>Ga0164241_10000362_pt1 | contig 90335 bp, 97 predicted proteins | sample OricomyardsoilBY_FD_108780 | JGI IMG/M metagenome (GOLD analysis project Ga0164241, IMG submission 108780) | Backyard soil microbial communities from Emeryville, California, USA - Original compost - Back yard soil (BY) | ecosystem: Environmental > Terrestrial > Soil > Unclassified | place: USA... | reverse complement strand
ATAGGATCGCGACGGGGATCCAGGCGATCGGAGAGATCGGCCGCAGCATCTGGAACAGTGGGTTGAGCGTGTAGAAGGCGGCCGAGACCCAGCCCATCCACAAGCCCAGCGGCACGCCGACCAACAGCGCCAGCCCGAAGCCCATCTCGACGCGGAATAGCGAGGCTTCGATGTGCTGCCACAGCGTGCCGTCCTTCGCGAGCGCCCATGCCCCCGTCGCGACCTGTGCCGGTGTCGGAAAGATCGGGCTTTCGCTGCGCGCGACGACCGCCCACCAGACCGCGATCAGGAATGCGATCAGGAGCATCGGAGGCACGACTCTCATCAACCTGCTGCCGATTTTCCTCACCCCTTGCCCAAAATAGCTGCCCCGCCGGCGCACTAGCGCGAAGTCGGGTGCGATTCACAACCTCGAAATCGCTGCCATCACGGTCCGAAAACTCAGTTTTTCGCGGGATGAGCGCGGAATGTGGCATGTGGGCAACAAGGTAGTAATGTGGCTACAATTACGACCACTTTGTTTGACGCGCGATCAGCGTGAGCCAGCGCCAGCGCAGCCTGCCCCAACCCGGGGCGGGCGCCGGATCCACGATGACATTGAGCTGTCCATTCGCATGCGCGGTGCACTGGAAACTGTAGGTCGATGCCTGCGCGAAGGGCAGGCGGAAGGTCTGGCCCGGCATGATCAGCGTGGGGCCGAAAATGTGCGGCGCGCTGTCCGCGTTCCTGAACACCAGCACGTCGTTGAGGCCGAGCGTGAGCCGGATCGTCTGGGGCAATATGTCGATCTTTTCCCCGGCCATGTGCCGCGCCGAAGTGCCGGGCGGGATCTCGAATAGCTGGTCGTGCGACGCCACTTCGATCGGCGCCAGCGCAGCCCATCCTAGCCCGGCGAGCAAGGTCAGCGACACCACCGCGGCGATGGGGTGCCGGCGCACCCGAAGAGTCCAGGGAGTCAGCGGCATCGGCTAGTTCGCCAACAGATACCGGATGTCGTGGACGAAATCCTCGGGAGCATGGCCGAATGGCATCATCGCGCGCAGCTTGCCGGTGCGGTCGATCAGGAAAATCGATGAGGTATGGTCCATGGCGTAATCAGGCCCGGTGCCGCGCCTGATCGCCGTGACCCCGTAGCTGGCCCGCACCGCCGCCAGCGCGCCCGGGGTACCCGTGGCGCCGATGAAGCCGGGATCGAAGGCCTTGAGATAATCGCGCATATGCGCGGCGTCGTCGCGCCCGGGATCGACCGTGACGAAAATCACCTGCACCTGATGGGCGGCCTTGCCGAGCTTGCCGCGAACCTGGGCGAGCGTCGCCAGCGTGGTCGGGCACACCGCCGCGCAATAAGTGAAGCCGAAGCTCAGCAGCACGATCTTGCCGCGATAGCGCGCCAGCGTCACTTTGGAGCCGTCGGAGCCGGGCAGCGAAAATGCGGGCGCAGCGCGCGGCGGATTGAATGCCCCCGCTCGCATCGCCTCACTATGCGGGGAATCGTGCGCCGCCTCGGACTGGACCGCGCCGTGCGGGAGAGTGGTCATCGCCACACCAGCCACCAGCAGCGCCAGCGCCGCCCCGCCCACGATCAGAAAGCGCGGGCTCAAAGCGCGATCGAGGCGGGCCGCGCCGCATGCGCGAAGCTCTCGTCCACATATTTCGCATAGGCGACGGGATGCTTGAGCGCGCCGGCCGCGACGGCCTGCTGCATGAGATCCTCGAATTCCTGCGGGACCATGCGCAGGTCGCCATAGGTCACGCGGTCGTTCGGATTGTCCATCACGAAGCGCAGGATGTTGGGGTCCTGGTTGAAATATTCGCGCTTGGCGGCGATCTGCACCGCGGTCTCGCGATTCTTGCGCTGCCCGTCGAGCCAGGCGCCCGCGGCGAGCACATAATTGACCAGATTCTGCACCAGCGGCCGGTTCGACGCGATCAGCTCCTCGCGCACGGTGAGGACGCAGCACATATAACGCGGCCATGCGTCGCGCGTCATCCGCAGCACCCGGGCATAGCCGGCACGCTGCGCCGCCGCGCCGAACGGCTCGCCGGTGCAATAGGCGTCGACGCCCTTCACATAGAGCGCGGCGGGCATGTCCGCCGGCGCCATCTCGACGATCTCGACATCGTCGGTCGTCATGCCTTCATTGGCGAGCATCTTGCGCAGGAAGAGGAAATCGACCGCGAAGCGGCTGGGAATGGCGACGCGCTTGCGGCGAAGGTCGCTGAACTTGTGATAGGCGGAATCGGTGCGCACCATGATCACCGCGCCCGACCGGTGGCCGATCGACACGATTTTCACCGGCACCTTCTTGTCGGCGAGGTCCATCACCAGCGGAGCGAGCATATAGGCCGCCTGAAGGTCGCCGGACATCAGCGACTCCTTGAGCTCGGGCCAGCCGCTATATTTGGCGAACTGGAAGCCAAGCTGCGCCGCGTCGCGCGTGCCGAAGGGGTTGGCGGCCTGGTTGGCGGCGCAGGCGATCGGCAGGGTCAGATTGCACGTCACCGCAAGCCCGCCAACCGTCACCGGCTGGGCCACCGCGGCGGGCGCGAGCAGCCTGCGCGCCGGGAGCGCGACCGCGGCAGCCACGCCGGCGGCGAGCGCGCCGCGCATCAGCAGGCGGCGATCCAGGCCCCGGGCAAGGGCGGTACCGGAAGGGGAGTCGCTTTCCATAATGTAGTGATGTTGGTAGCAAATAGGCGTCCCGCGGCACAAGGGCCGTCCCGTCGCACCGGCTGAGGAGATATGATCGTGAAAAGGCTGGTTTTTGCTCTGGCGCTGCCGCTTGCCCTGATCGCCTGCCAGCAATCCGCCCCGGTCGAGGTGACGAATGTGTGGGCGCGCGACAGCATCGGCGGCACGGCGAACGCGGCCATCTTCATGACGATCACGTCGCCGGTCGCGGATCGGCTGACCGGGGCTTCAACTCCCGCCGCGAAGAAGACCGACCTCATGACGATGACGATGGAGGGCGGCGCGATGGGAATGAGCTATCTCAAGGCGATCGATCTTCCGGCGAACCAGGCTGTGAGCCTGAACGCCAGCGGGCTTCACGTCTGGCTGGCCGAGTTGAACCAGCCGCTCAAGGCCGGCCAGAGCTTTCCGCTGACGCTCAGATTCGAGAAAGCGGGCGAGCGCCAGGTCACCGTAACGGTCATCGCGCCCGCCGCATCACCACCCGCGACGGGGACGTAACACGAGTCCAGCGGCGCCTGAGGGGAATTCCCGGAGCGCCGTTAAGGGCTTCATTTACCTACATCGGGCTATCCAGCGCTCAGGCCGGAGTGTGGGCCGGAGTAGGCTTGAGCATGTCGCAAGACCCCCATGACCAGGAACTCTCGCCTGCGGGACGGCGGCGGCGGCTGGCGATCGGCTTTACCGCGCTTATCTTCCTCGCGATGCTGTTCGCCGCGATCACGAGCAATGCCAACGACGCGGCCGAGCGGCGGCGCGAGGCTCAGGCGTGGTACGTCCACACCTTCGAAGTGATCGTATCGACCGAGGCGCTGAAATCCGCCGCCAACATGGCGATGCGCGGCGAGCGCGGATATCTGATCACTGGCGACTCCAGATTCCTCCGCCCCCATGCCGCGGGCATACGCGCCGCGCCGGTGCGGCTGGCGCGGATCGCGGCGCTGACCGCCGACAATCCGGTGCAGCAGCGCCATGTCGCCGAACTGCGCGACCGGCTGGCGCGCTACTTCGCGACGCTCCAGCATGCGATCGACTTGCGCCGCGCGGGCGATGCCGAAGGCGCGACGGCGATCGTGCGCAGCGGCCTGGGCATGCGCGAGATCGACGGCTTGCTCGCCGTCATCGATTCGATCGAGGCGGAGGAGACGCGCTTGCAGGCGGTCCGTTCGGCGGCGAACGACAAGGCCAACCGGGCGATCGAATTCCACTATTTCACACTGGCCGGGATCGGGCTGGCGCTGCTGCTGATCGCGGCGGCGGTGGGCATCTCGACCGCGCAGGCGCAGCGCAAGGTGCGCGACATCGCCGAGCAGTTGCGGCTGAGCGCGACCACCGACGAACTGACCGGGCTGCACAACCGGCGCTTCTTCATGCACTCGCTCGATATCGAAGTGGCGCGCGCGCGGCGCAGCGGGGCGCCGCTGTCGGTCGCGGTGGCCGATGTCGATTACTTCAAGCGCGTGAACGACAAATATGGCCATGCCGGGGGCGACGAAGTGTTGCGCGCGCTGGCGAGAATTTTCGAGCAGATCATGCGCACCGGCGATGTCATCGGGCGGTGGGGTGGCGAGGAATTCGCGGTGCTGATGCCCGATACCGATGAGATCCAGGCGCGGATCGCGTGCGAGCGGCTGCGCGGGGCGATCGCCGGGCGCAAGATCCACCTGCCCGACGGCGAGGAGATCGCGATCACGCTGAGCACCGGCATCGCGCTGCTGGTCCCCGGCGACGACCGCGACAAGCTGGTGATGCGCGCCGACGGGGCGCTCTATCACGCCAAGGAGGGCGGGCGAAACCAGGTCCGGATGGCGGCTTAAATCCCTCTCCCCAAATGGGAGAAGGAGTTTACAGAAACCCGATATTCCGCCCCTGGAAATTGCCGATATTCGGCAGCACCGTCGCCATTTCGCTGGCCGGCACGCCGAACCAGTGCGCCAGCGTCGCGGCATATTGGTCGATCGAGGTGCTCGGCAGCAACCGGCCTTGTCCGACCTGATCGTCGGTGGTGGCCGAGACATGCGGGGCGGTTCCGTAATATTTGCCGCCATGGACCGCGCCGCCGATGATGAAATGGTGGCTACCCCAGCCATGGTCCGACCCGTCGCCATTATTGACCAGCGTGCGGCCGAAGTCCGAAGCGGTGAACGTGGTGACGTCGCGCTGGACGCCGATCTCGACGGTGGCGACGTAGAAGGCGGCGATCGCCTCGTCGACCTTGGACATCAGCTCATTGTGCTTCTGCGACAGGTTCGAATGGTGATCGAACCCGTCGAGGCTGACGAAGAAGACCTGGCGGCGCGAGCCCAATTCCTTGCGCGCGCCGATCAGCCGGGCGACGATCTTGAGCTGGTCGGCGAGGCTGTTCTCGCCCGGCACGCTATCGAAATTGGTCTTGAGCTCGACCTTGGACAGCGCGCCGTTGACGATCCCTTCCATCTCGATCGAGCGCCGCGCGATGATGCCGAGTTCGTTCTCGAAGGCATTGCCGCTCTGCGCGGTGATCAGCTGGTGAAGCGCCTCGCTGATCGCGGGGGTGCCGTATTCGAGCTTCTGGATCGCCTTGACCGGAATCGCGCCCGAGGGGCTGATCTGGTACTGGAGCGCCTTGTCGCCCGAGACGAACACCGCATTGCCCGAAGCGGAGATGCAAGTGAGCAGCGCCTGATCGTTGCTGGAAAGCGCGAAGTCGCCGATCCGGCCGCCCCAGCCCACGGTCGAGCCTTCGCTGCCCAGCGCCTGCCAATAGGTCTGCTGGTCGTTATGGCTGAACAGCTTGGGCGGCAGCGGATAGAGCGCGCGGTTCGATCCGTCGAACTGGGCGCGCGTGATCGGGGTGATCAGCGACCCCACATTGAGCAGGGGCGCGAGCTTGCCGCCGTCGAACAGCACCTTCAGCCGCGGCAGATAGGGCGCGAAGGCATATTGGAGATCGTCGGTCAGCACCTGCTTGCCCGCGGGCACCAGCGCGGTCGCGGTCAGGTCCTTGCGCTGGAACGACACGCCGCCGCGAATGCCCATGTAGCGGGCATGGTTGACCTTATCGAACGGGATCAGCGTGTTGGGGTGATCGTTCCCGCCATAAAGGAAGACGCAGACCAACGCCTTGTAATCGTCCCCGGGCGCGGTCGCGGCGGCGGCGTCGCCCATGCTCGCCAGGTTCAGCGCGAGCGGGGCCGCGGCGCCCATGAAGCCGATTTCCGAGGCGCGCTTGAGCATCGCGCGGCGGCTGACGGGAGTGGTGATGACGCTGTGAAGGTCTTTTGGAGTCATTTCTGCACCAGATATTCGGGGGCGCTCATCACGAGCAGGCAGGCGGCGGCGATCATGTCGAGCTTCTCGTTATCCGGGCTCGCCTCGGTCAGGCCCTTGGTCGCCAGCGCGGTTTCGATCAGCGTGCAGGTGGCCGGCGAGAGCTGGTTCGCCGCCAGATGCAGGTTGAACCATTGGACGATCGCCGGGGCGTCGTGCGCGATCGGCTTGAGCGCCAGATAGGTCGGCTTGAACTGCCAGTTGCCGTGGCGCAGCGCGGTCTGGAGGAAGTTGATATAGCCCGCGACGCTGGTCTCGTTGGTGATCTGAAACTCCGGCGCCTGCTTGCCCGCCTTGGCGATCGCGGTGTGCGGCGGGACATAGCCCGGGCGGAAGAAATTGAAGACCGAGGCGCTGCGCAACGGGCTCTGGCCGATGCCCTGATCCTCGCGCGACAGATTGTAGATCTTGTACTTGCCGTCGCCCGGATCGAAACCGACGGTGCGCGCCCAGCCGAGGATGCGCTGGACCGGCTCGCGCAGTTTGCCGGCGGTCGGGTCCTTGGCATTGGCGGCGGCCAGCGCTTCAGGATCGAGCAGGATCGCGCGCCAAACCGTTTTCAAATCGCCGCGCACGCCCGCGCCATTGTCGTTGAAGGCATCCGCCGCGCGCTTGATATAGGCCGGGCTGGGGTTGCTCGTCACCAACCGCTGGATCATCTGGCGGCAGAAGAACGGGCCGACATTGGGATGCATGAACAGGCGGTCGAGCGCGATCTTGAGCGCGTCCGGCCCGGGCGTTCCCTGCGGGATATTGGTGCCAAGAAAGGTCACCGGGCGGTTCGAATGGTTCTTCGGCTCGAAGCGCATCGGATCGCTGGTGAACTCGGTCGAGAGCACCGGATAATTCTGCCACGCGACGCGCTGGAACTTCACGCGGCTCATGTCGTGGTCATAGCCGGTGAAGACATGCGCGAGGCTGGTCACATCGGCCTGGACATAGGTCTCGACCGGCTTGCCGTTCGCGTCCCGCCGCTCGGTGCCGTCGGGGTTGAGTTCGTACAACCCGATGGTGAAGAGCTGCATGATCTCGCGCGCGTAATTCTCGTCCGGCTCGCGCCCGGTCTTGGCGTCTTCCTTCAGATTGCCCTTGGTGTTGAGGTACATCCCCATGCCGGCGTTGAGCGTCACCTTTTCCAGCAAAGCGCGGAAATTGCCGAAGGCTTCGTCGAGCAGGACGTTCCACCACGCCGCCATGATGTATGGCGGCCAGAAGCCGTCGATCGGATTGAGCGAGATCACGAAGAATTGCGAGAGCGAGAAGGCGCAGCGCTGGCGCATCTCGTCGGGCTGGGCGAGCAGCTGATTCCAGATCATGAAATCGCCCGCGGTCGGATTGAAATACTCGGCTTCCTTGGTGACCGCGTTGTGCCCCTGCGAATCGAGCCACGCCGCGCCGGACATGCCGCGCGGCGATTTGAACTGCGTGTCGAGCCAGGGGCCGTAGCCCTGCGCCTTGACCGCCGCGATGTCCTCCGGCGTCGCGCCGAACTTCGCGCGGTGCAGAAAACGCGCGGCCTCCGCATCCGTGATTGCAGCCAACGTTGTCGGCCTGTTAGCCTGTGGTTTCATTGCGCCCCTCTCCGAAGGGGCATTGGGCCGGAACGGCTTGTCTGAGTCAAGCCAAGGGAGAGAATGGATGCGGCGTTTGTGGATTCTGGGCGCGTTGGCGCTGATCGGTGCGGCGCCGGCCTCTTTTCCTACCTGGATGAACGTGGGCGGTCGCGTAGTGAACCAGAACGATGGGATGCGCTTCGGCTGGCCGGGCATCTATTTCGAGCAACGCTTTCGCGGCACCGGCGTAACCGCGACGGTGGAAACAGAGACCGAGATTTTCCGCCTCTATGTCGATGGCAAGGATCGCGGGGTGCTGAAGCCCGGCGCGTTGACGCTCGCGATCAAGGGACTTGCCCAGGGCGAGCATGTCGTTCGGCTGGAAAAGCTGACCGAGAGCCAGTCCGGCGGTGCGGTGTTCGGCGGCTTCAAGTTGAACGGCATCCCACTGGCAACCCCGGCCCGCAAGCGCACGATCGAGTTCATCGGCGATTCGCACAGCGCGGGGTACGGCAACACGTCGGCGGAGCGGACCTGCACGCAGAAGGAGATCCACGATACCACCGATACGCAGCAGGCGTTCGGCCCGTTGCTCGCGAAGCGGCTGGATGCGGAGTATCGGGTGAACGCCTATTCGGGCGCGGGGATCGTGCGGAATTACAACGGGGTGGCGCCCGAGCAGAATCTGCCGATCCTCTATGGCCGCGCGATTCCGGGGGATGCTGGATCGGTGGCGAATGACGATGGCTGGCATCCGCAGCTGATCGTGATCAAATTGGGTTCGAACGATTTCTCGACGCCGCTCAATCCCGGCGAGCGGTGGAAGGATCAGGACGCCCTCCATGCCGATTACCGGGCGAGCTATTCGCGCTTCCTGGCAATGCTGGTCGCGCGGCACCCGCAGGCGCATTTCCTGCTGATGGCGAGCGATCCGTTCCTTGCGGACGTGCAGGCGGTGGCGAAGGAATCGGGGCGCGAGGTGATGGTGATTCGCACGATCGATATGGAGCTGACCGGGTGCGATTGGCATCCTTCGCTCAAGGACGACCGGGCGGTGGCGGATCAGCTGGAGAAGGCGGTTGGGGGGATGAAGGGATTGTGGGATTGAGCCCAATTCCCTCTCTCCGCTTGCGGGGAGAGGGAGGGAGCCGACGAAGTCGGCGGAAGGGAGTGGGGCAGTTGAAGTGGGCTACGACTGCCCCTCTCCCTTCCCACGCCTTCGGCGCGGGCCCCCTCCTTCTCCCCTGAAGGGGAGAGGGAGACTGGTTCACACCGCCTTCAGCGCTTCCTCGAAGTCCGCGATCAGATCGTCAGGGTCTTCCACACCGATCGAGATGCGGACCAGATTGTCCGAGATACCGAGCGCGTCCTTGCGCGCCTGCGGAACCGAGAGATGCGTCATCGCGGCGGGCGCCGAAGCCAGCGTCTCGGTGCCGCCCAGCGACACCGCGAGCTTGGCGATCTTGAGGCTGTCGAGGAACGCGAACGCCTCCTTCTCGCCGCCCTTGAGATAGAGCGAAAACGTCGATCCCGCGCCGATGCAGTGGCGGCGATAGATATCGGCCTGGCGGGCATCGTCGCCGCCCTCGAGAAAACCGAGATAGCCGACCTTCTCGACCTTGGGATGGCCCTGGAGGAAGGCGCAGACCTTGGCGGCATTCTCGCCCGCGCGAGTCATCCGCAGCTCGAGCGTTTCGAGCGAGCGGAGCAGCATCCACGCGGTGTTGGGGTCGCAGATCGTGCCGATCGTGTTGCGCATCATCCGGATGGTGTTGATGTGCTCCTTGCCGCCGACGACGCTGCCCGCGACCAGGTCGCTATGCCCGCCGGCATATTTGGTGAGCGAATAGACGACCAGCTCGGCGCCCTGCTTGAGCGGTTGGGCCCAGATCGGGCCCAGGAAGGTATTGTCGATCGCGATCGGCGGCTTGTTGCCGCCGGTGAAGAACTTGTCGCGGCTGGCGCGGACGGCTTCGACATCGACCAGCGCGTTGGTCGGATTCGCCGGGCTCTCCAGATAGATCAGCGCGACATTGCCGGTTGCCGCCTTGCTCATCACAGCGTCGATTTCCTCGCGGGTCGCGCCCGCCGGAAAGTCGAGCCAATGGACGCCGAAGCGGCCGAGGATGCGCGCGATCAGCGTCTCGGTCGCGGCATAGAGCGGGCCGGAGTGGACGATGGTGTCGCCGGGTTTGACCATCGACAGGAACAACGTGGCGATGGCCGACATGCCGCTGGAGAAGGCCAGCGCGTCCTCGGCCTCTTCCCAGACGGCGAGGCGATCCTCGAGGATCTCCTGATTCGGGCCGTTGAAGCGCGAATAGACCAGGCCCTCGGCACCGCCTGGACGCTTGCCGGTGACGCCTTCGAAGTGGCGCTTGCCCGCGGCCGCATTGGGGAAGACGAAGGTCGAGGTCAGGAAGATCGGCGGCTTGAGCGAGCCCTCAGACAGCGTCGGGTCATAGCCATAGCCCATCATCATCGTGCTGGGCTTGAGCTTGCGGTCGCCGATCTTCTCGGCCGATGGCTTGGGGCGGCGGCGGGGGGCGGCGCCGGACAGCTCGGCTTCGGTCTCGTCGGTCACGTGGGATCTCCTGAAGTTGGGGCCGCTCTAGCCGAAGGTTTCAATTGATACCAGTTGGCGAAATCATCGCGTTGCCCTGCCCGTGTAACGCCGATAGGCTGCGGTCTTTCCGATGGAGAGAAAAGATCATGCTGATCGGCGCCCTGCTTGCCACGCTGACCCTGACGCCCGCGCAGCAATCGACCGAAACGCCTTCGCCGACGCTGTCGCGCTGGGAGCATGTCGGCGGCGACGACAAGGGACAATTCTCGATCGATCCGCAGACGATGAGCTGGCAGGGGCGCCGCGTGCGAGTGTTCGTGCGGCTCCAGCTCACCAGCGATGGCCAGAACGAGCCGATCATCGGCGTGATGCGCTATGTCTATGATTGCAACGCGAAGACCGCGCGGGTCGAGCAGATCGACGTGTTCGACATGGACGGCAACCTCCAGCATTCGACCCCGACCGAGCCCGGCGACATGCAGGACGAGCCGATCGCCGCCGGCACCCCCAACGAGGCAGTGACCGCGCGAGTCTGCCGATAGCTATCCGGCGAGGCCGATCAGCGAGATCTGGCGCCCGGTATCGGGTTGCGCGCGGTGCGTGGCGCGGCGGAAGCTGAAGAAGCGCGTGGCGTCGGCATAAGTGTCGCGTCCCAACGCCTCGACTCGAGTCACTCCCGCGGCGGCGAGGCGGTGAGTGACATAGGCTTCGAGGTCGAACTGGTAATGGCCGGGCTTGCCGTTCGCGAAGAAGCGTTCGTTCGCCGGGTCGGCCTCGCCGAAGCGTGCGAAAAAGCCCTCATCCACTTCGTAACTGGCGCGGGCGATGCACGGGCCGATCGCTGCGGCGATGCGCTCACGCCGCGCGCCGAGCGTTTCCATCAGCGAGAGCGTCGAATCGGTGACCCCGCCCAGCGCGCCTTTCCACCCGGCATGCGCGGCGGCGACTACGCCGGCTTCCTTGTCGGCGAACAGCACCGGCGCACAATCGGCAGTGACGATGCCGAGCACCAGCCCGGGGGTCGCGGTGACGAGCGCGTCCGCGCGCGGGCGCAATTGCTCCGAATAGGGCGCGATCACTGCGATGGCGTCGGCGGAATGGACCTGCTGGAGCGTCACGAGCCGCGCGCCGGGCAGCACCGCCTCGGCGGCGCGGCGGCGGTTCTCGGCGGCGTCCTGCGATCCGGTGGCGATATCGAGGTCCGCGTCAGGCGATACGCCGCCTCGCCGCCCGAGAAAGCCGTGCGCGACGCCGCCGAGCGTGCGCGCCCGGATGATGTCCAGACTCACAGCGCAAGCCGCATGATGTGATCGGTGTCGATCTGGTCGCCGACCGGGAAGGCGTAATCGCCGATATGGACGAAGCCGAGCCGCGCATAGAAGCGCCGCGCGCGGTGGTTATTCTCCCACACGGTGAGCAGCAGCGCGGGGGCGCCTGAGGCGCGGGCAGTGGCGATGGTCCAGTCCATCAGCATCCCCGCGACGCCCCGCCCGTGATGGCTGCTCGCGACATAGATCTGGCTGAGCTGGAGCGCGCCGGGCTCGGCATCGGCGAGCCAGGGCGGGATCAGCTTGGTATAGCCGATAATCCGCCCGTCATCGATGGCGAGATGCGTGCGCCGCTCGGGGTCGCCAAGCTCGCGGACCAGCGGAGACTCCGGCCCGTAGGCGTGGGCGAGATAGGCGGCGACATTCTCGGGCGAGGCCGAATGGCCGAACGTCTCCAGCCAGATCGCCTGCGCCATCGCGTCGAGTTCGGGGCCGTCGGAGGGCATCGCGTCGCGATAGGCGATCATGCGAACCCCGCCGGGACGGGCCAGCCGGGGGCGGTGAGGGCGATGACCTTGAACAGCTCGCCCATCGCCTCGTCGCTCACCAGCCGCTGGCGGTCGGCGGCGATGCCCTCGGCGCGGCCGGGCTGGGCGCGGGCGAGTGCCTCGGCGCGGGGCTCGATGCCCAGTGCGGTCAGGAAGGTGCCCTGCGTCACCGGGCCATGGACCGTCAGCCCCTCGATCTCGGCGGCTTCGCGGATCGTCGCGAAATCGACATGCGCGGTGAGGTCGGCCTCGCCGGGGTCGTCGAACGGATTGACATAGGCATGGCCGCGCACCGCCTGGAGCGTGTCCCCCAGCGCCGGTCCCTGATAGCCGTAATCGATGATCAGCGCCGCGCCGCCCTGGTCCAGCAACCGCTTGGCGAGCGCGCGCAGGATCGCGACGCCGGCGGGGGAGGTTTCGAGGATCGACCCGGGATCGGCGTCCTTGAGCCGATGCGGGATGATCTGGTCGAAGCCGCGGTCGCCGACCACGGGGAGGAACAGCGTGTCCTGGCAGGCGATCAGCCGCTCGCGCCATCCCATGTCCGTCTTGACCAGCTGGCGGATCGGCAGCGCGTCGAAGAATTCGTTGGCGACGACGAGCAAAGGCGCGTCCTCCTCCACGCCGACCATGTCGAGGCTCCATTCGGCGTGCGGCACCGCCTCGGCCTGGGCGGCGCGCAGGATCGGGCTGGTCTCGATAAAATGGACCGGCGGCGCGAGCCCGGCCTTGCCCATCGCCCGCAGCGCATCGGCGGCGAGCGTGCCGCGCCCGGGCCCCAGCTCGACATAGCGGGCGTGGGGTTGCCCGGCGCGGTCCCACAGATCAGCCAGCCACAGCCCGATCAGCTCACCGAACATCTGGCTGACTTCGGGCGCGGTGGTGAAATCGCCACGCACGCCCAGCGGATCGCGCGTGGCGTAATAATGCGCGTTGGCGGCGCCCATGAACTGCGACAGCGGAATCGGCCCCGCCAGCGTAATCGCCCGGGCGAGGCGTTCGGGGAGAAGGGCTTCGGCGGCGTTGCCGTCACGCTCCTGCGGCGTGGCGGATAGGGGAGTGTCGTCGGTCACCGGTTCAGGCGATGCTCTCGCCGCCCGCGATGGGCTCGACGCGCTCGCGGCGCTTCTTCGCGGTGGCGATCAGGTAGACGCCTCCGACGATCATCGGCACGCACAGCCACTGGCCCATGTGCAGCCCGGTATAGTCGGCGAACTGGCGGAGCTGCTCGTCGGGCTCGCGGAAGAATTCGACGAGGAAGCGGAACATGCCGTAACCGAGGATGAAGCTGCCGACGAGCTTGCCCGGCTGGTAGCGCGAATCGGTCTTCCAGAAGAGGAACCAAAGGATGCCGAACAGCACCAGCCCCTCGAGCCCGGCTTCGTAGAGCTGGCTCGGGTGCCGCGCGGGCTCTTCCATCCCGGCATAGACAGTGTTCTGGAACACGATGCCCCATGCGGCGTCGGTCGGCTTGCCCCACAACTCGCCGTTCACGAAGTTCGCGAGCCGCCCGAAGAACAACCCGATCGGCGCGACACAGGCGACATAATCATGGATGCGCAGCCAATCGAGCTTCTCCTTGCGCGCCAGCCACAGGATCGCGAGGGTCACACCGAGCACCCCGCCATGGAACGACATGCCGCCGTCCCATAGCTTGAGCACCTGAAGCGGCGAGAGCAACATGCCGGGCTGATAGAAGATCACATAGCCCAGCCGCCCGCCGACGATGATGCCGATCGTGGCGTAGAAGACCAGGTCGTCGGCATGCCGCCGCGACATCGGCGCGCCGGGCTGGGCGAGCAGCTTGAGGATATACCACCAGCCGACAAGGATCCCGGTGATATAGGCCAGCGAATACCATTTGATCTCGATCACGCCGAGCTTGAGCGCGACTGGATCGAGGCCGAGATTGGCGAAATGGATATGCTGGCTGGCGCCGGCGAGCGTTTCGAGAAGCACGTGGACTGGTCCCCCGGGGGTGGTGTGTCGCCTTCCTAATGCGGTTGGGCGGTAAACCCAAGTGGCTTGGGTGGGTTGGCGGCCATCGCCCCACGCGATAGAGCAGCGCCAATGGCGGATCATCCCCCTGCGCACCTCAAGAGCGGCCCGAGCCGGCGGACGCTGCTGATCGGGGGCGGCGCGGGGCTGGGGTTGCTGGTCGCATGGGCGGTGTGGCCGCGCACCTATCTCCCCAATCTGACCGCCGAGGCAGGCGAGACCCTGTTCGGCGCCTGGCTCAAGATCGGCACCGATGGGCATGTCACTGTCGCGGTGCCTCAATCCGAGCTGGGACAGGGCGTGTTCACTGCCTTTGCCCAGATCGTCGCCGATGAATTGGGCGCGGACTGGAAGCGCGTCGGAGTCGAGCCCGCGCCGCTCAATCCACTCTATGCCAATCCGCTGGCCGCGTCGGAATTGTTCCAGGTCGCGCTGGGCGGGCTTTCGGATCAGTTGCAGCGCACGCATGCCGCGCGCACCGCCCTGGTGCTGACGGCGGGATCCTCCTCGGTGCGCAATTTCGAAGGCGAGCTGCGCCAGGCGGGCGCGGCGGCGCGCGTGATGCTGTGCAAGGCGGCGGCGGCCAAATGGGGGACCGACTGGCGCGCGTGCGGGACGATCGACAGCGTGATCGTCCGTGGCGATCAGCGCGTCGGTTTTGGCGAGATGGCGGCGCTGGCGGCGGACGAGGACTTGCCCGACGCAGTGCCGCTGCGCGGCGAGACCGCCGAGACGGGTGCCAGCCGGCTGAAGGGCCAGGCCGTGCCGCGGCTCGACGCGCCGGGCAAGGTCGATGGCAGCGCCAACTATGCGGCTGATATCCGGCTGGAGAATATGGTCCATGCGTCGATCCGGCAGGGGCCGCTCGGCGACACCCGGTTGGCGAGCGCGGACGAGGCTGCGGCGAACAAGGTGCCGGGGATGCTGGCGGTGGTGCGCGCGCCGGGCTGGATCGCGGCGGTGGCGAACAATTGGTGGGCGGCGGACCGTGCGCTCGACGCGATGCGCCCGCGTTTCACCGTCCCCAGCGAGGTGATCAACAGCGACACGATCGCCGAGGCACTGGGCAATGCGCTCGACGGCGACGGCGCGCGGGTGGCGAGCGCGGGCGATCTGGCGGCGAGCTTCAAGGGCGCGAAAGTGGTGAGCGCCGAATATCGCGTCGGCGTCGCGCTCCACGCCGCGCTCGAGCCGATGACCGCGACCGCCAGCTACGACGATGGCCGGCTGAGCCTGTGGATGCCGACGCAAGCCCCCGGGCTCGCCCGCGCCGCCGCCGCGCGCGCGATCGGCATCGGCGAGGAGCGAGTGACGCTCCATGCGATGATGGCGGGCGGCTCGTTCGGCGCGAAGCTGGAGAATGACGTCGCGGGCCAGGTCGCGGTGATCGCGAAGCAGGTCGGGCGGCCGGTGCAGCTGACCTGGTCGCGGACCGAGGATTTCCGTCACGACCGCTATCGTACCGCCGCTGCCGGGCGGCTGACCGCGCGGCTGGGGGAGCAGTCGGGCGTGGCCGGATGGCTCGCCAAGATCGCCGCGCCCGCCACGGGACGCGCGCTTTCCGAACGGCTGCTGAGGGGCGATGCGGTCGCCACGGCGGGCTTGGCGCTTCCCGGCGCGGGCGATGCCTCGGCGGTCGCGGGGGCGGTGCCGCCCTATGGCATCGCCGACTACGCGGTGGATCACCATCTGGCCGATCTGGGGCTCAAGTTCGGGCATTGGCGTTCGGGCGCCCACAGCTACACCGCTTTCTTCACCGAGAGTTTCATCGATGAGCTGGCGCATGTCGCGGGGATCGACGCGGTGCCGTTCCGCATGGCGATGCTGGGCAATAATCCCCGGCTCGCGCGCTGCCTTCAGGCGGTGACACAACTCGGCGGCTGGCAGGGCGGGCAGCCGGGGAGCGGGCAGGGGATCGCCTGCCATGCCTTCAACGGATCCTATATAGCGGTGATGGCCGAGGCGCGGCTGGCGGGGCGCAAGGTCAAGGTTGAGCGTCTGGTTGCGGCTGTCGATGTCGGGCGAGTGATCAATCCCGATCTGGTCACGCAGCAGATCGAAGGCGGGCTGATCTTTGGCATGGCGGCGGCGCTGGGCGGATCGACTGGCTTCACCGACAATGCGGCGGACGTGAAGACCATCGACCAGCTCGGGCTGCCGACATTGGCCGACGCGCCTGAAATCAGTGTCGAGATCATCCGCAGCGAATCGGACCCCGGCGGCGTGGGTGAGCTGGGCGTGCCCGCGGTCGCCCCCGCCATCGCCAATGCGCTCCAGGCGGCATCGGGCGTCCGTTTCCGGCAACTGCCCTTGCTCTCGGAAATGGAGTGAAGCCCGCGGGACATCCCGTGACGGCCGGAGGGCGCGTGGGGGTGCTGCTCGTCAATCTCGGCACGCCCGACGCGCCGACGCCGGGCGCGGTGCGGCGCTATCTGGGCGAGTTCCTGTCGGACCGGCGCGTTGTCGAGATCCCGCCCTTGATCTGGCAGCCGATCCTGCGCGGCATCATCCTCACCACGCGGCCCCGGAGATCGGCGCATGCCTATGGGCTGGTGTGGCGCGAGGATGGATCGCCGCTCGCCGCGATCACGCGGGCGCAGGCGGAGGCGCTGGATCTGGGAGAGGTCGTCGTCGATTGGGCGATGCGCTACGGCAATCCGGCGATCGGCGAGCGGCTGGCGGCGATGAAGGAAGCGGGGTGCGAGCGCATCCTGATCGCGCCGCTCTACCCGCAATATTGCTCGGCCACGACCGCGACCGCGAACGATGCGGCCTTCGCGGCGCTGGCGAAGATGCGCTGGCAGCCCGCGATCCGGACGCTGCCGCCCTATCATGACGATCCCGCCTATATCGGCGCGCTCAAGGTGTCGGTGGAGGCGAGCCTCGCCGCGCTCGATTTCGTGCCCGATGCCATTGTCGCGAGCTTCCACGGCATGCCGCGGCGGACGCTGGAACTGGGCGATCCCTATCATTGCCACTGCCAGAAGACCGCGCGACTGCTGTCCGAAGCGTTGGGGCGGCCGCTGACCATCGCCTTCCAGTCGCGGTTCGGGCGGGCCAGATGGCTGGAGCCCGCGACCGACGCCACGCTGGCGCGGCTTGCGGGAGAGGGCAAGAAAGTCGCGGTGCTCGCCCCGGGCTTTGCCGCCGACTGCCTCGAAACGCTCGAGGAACTCGCGATCCGCGGGCGTGATAGCTTTCTCGCCGCCGGTGGAACGGATTTCGCCTATCTGCCTTGCCTGAACGACAGCACGGCTGGCATGGAAATGCTGCGCAATATAATCGGACGGGAACTTGCGGGCTGGGCGGCGACTACCTAGCCTTTGCCGCAACATAACAGGAGAGGACGGATATGGCTCGGGTAGCGATCGTGACGGGCGGAACGCGCGGGATCGGCGAGGCGATCAGCCTTGCGCTGCAGGAGGCGGGAGTCACCGTCGCCGCCAATTATGCCGGCAATGTCGACAAGGCGAACGCCTTTACCGAGCGGACGGGCATCAAATCCTATGCGTGGGACGTGGGCGATTTCGGCGCCTGCGCGGCGGGTGTGGCGCAGGTCGAGGCCGAACTGGGCCCGGTCGATATCGTCGTCAACAATGCCGGCATCACCCGCGACGGCACGATCCTGAAGATGAGCCGCGAGATGTGGGAGGACGTGATCCGCATCAATCTGGGCGGCTGCTTCAACATGGCGCACGCGACCTTCCCGGGGATGCGCAACCGCAAATGGGGCCGGATCGTCAACATCGGGTCGATCAACGGACAGGCCGGACAATATGGCCAGGTCAATTATGCCGCAGCCAAATCGGGCATCCATGGCTTCACCAAGGCGCTGGCGCAGGAAGGCGCGCGGGCCGGGGTGACGGTCAACGCGATCGCGCCGGGCTATATCGACACCGACATGGTCGCCGCGGTGCCGCCCGAGGTGCTCGAGAAGATCGTGGCGAAAATCCCGGTCGGGCGGCTGGGCCAGGCGAGCGAGATCGCGCGCGGAGTGACCTTCCTGTGCTCGGAAGAGGGCGGGTTCGTGACCGGATCGACGCTGTCGATCAATGGCGGGCAGCATATGTACTGACGGATGCAGGGGCGGCCACGACCGCACCGGTGCGCGCCGAGGGGTGCGCAACATCCGGCACGGACGGTGGGTCGGCATGCCGAACCCGTCCGACGGCGGCTTTGCCGTCGTCCGATCCTCAATGGCCTCGCCTCTGACCCTGGGCTCCTGCCTTCGCAGGAGCACAAGCAGGGCGCTGGCGGATACGAAAAGGGCCGGCCCCGAAGGACCGGCCCTTAACCCTCGATACGCTACGCGAGGGAGTTCGTACGCCTACAACGTGGCTAACCATAAGCCGGTTCCATTGCGTTCTCGCTGAACGACATGGTTATCCCGCGTTCATCTTTGCGCGCACCCTTCGCGGTGCCTATCGCGGCGCGCGGGAAGGGTTATGGGTGCGGCGATGCGCATCCTGCTTTCGATCCTGCTGATCCTCCTGCTTGCGCCTTCCTATTCGGGCGAGGAGCCGTCGCCGCGCTTTTCCGGGCGGCCGAAGATGACCGCGACACGAGTCGCGATCGACCCGGGCGACCCCGCCAATGTGCGCGTCGGCCAGCTGACCTATCTCGGTGGGGTACGGCTGCAGAGCCCGGCGCCCGCGTTCGGCGGATTTTCCTCGATGCGGACCGACGGCAAGCATTTCGCGCTGCTGAGCGATGGCGGGCATATCGTGCTGTTCGAGATGAGCGCGAAATTCCATGTGCGCCATCTGGCGTTCGGCGCGCTTTCCGCCGGGCCGGGGACGGGCTGGCTCAAGGGCAGCCGCGACAGTGAATCCTCGACCTGGGATCCCGCCACGGGGCGCTTCTGGGTGGGGTTCGAGCAGACCAACGAGATCTGGCGCTACGATGCGCGCGGGCGTCCTGCCGCGCATTTGACTCCGCTGTCGATGGTGCGCTGGGCCGAGAATGGCGGGCCCGAATCGATGGTGCGGCTCCGGAGTGGCGGCTTCATCGTGATCAGCGAGACGACGCGCCCGCAAGGTCACAAGATGCGGGCGATGCGCGACGCGGTGCTGTTCCGCGGCGACCCGACCGACCCGCGCACTCCCACGCTGAGCTTCGCCTATCGCCCGCCCGACGGCTATGACCCGACCGACATGGCCGAGCTGCCCGACGGGCGGCTGCTGATCCTCAATCGCCGCCTCAATCTGTCGCCCGCGCTGTTCACGGCCAAGCTCGTGATCGTCGATGCGCGCGGCATTCGCGAAGGCGCGGTGGTGCAAGGCCGCGAAGTCGCGACGCTGGCGCCGCCCTTCCTCCACGACAATTTCGAAGCGCTGGCGGTGACCGAGGAAAATGGCGCGACGATCGTGTGGGTCGCGTCGGACGATAATCGCGAATGGTGGGAATGGTCGCTGCTGCTGAAATTTCGGCTCGAGGAACGGCAATAGCCGCAGTTCCCCGGCGAAAGCAGGGGTCCAGGATCTCAAGCGATGGCCTTGGTTACCCTGCGCTCCTGCGTTCGCAGGAGCGCTGCATTCGGCAGAAACGCGAACGGCCCGTTCTCCACCGGGGAGAACGGGCCGTCAACCGTACGAGCGAATCGCTGTCAGGCGGCTTCGGCGGTGGCGGTGCCTGCCTTGCGCACTTCGCGCTTCAGACGGCGAGCCTTGAGCGACAGATCGTCGTCGCTGGTCTTGAGCAGCCAATTGTCGAGGCCGCCGACATGCTCGACCGAACGCAGGCCGTGCGTCGAGACGCGCAGCTTGACGCTCTTGCCAAGCGAATCGGAGATCAGCGTGACATTCTGCAGGTTGGGCAGGAAGGTCCGCTTGGTCTTGTTGTTGGCGTGGGAAACATTGTGGCCCACCTGCCGGCCCTTGCCGGTCAGCTCGCAAATGCGCGACATCGCTGTAAATCCTGGTTTAGGCCCAAGGACACCCTGAGCCGGAAAGGCCGCGCCACTAACCGGAATGGGACGGGGCGTCAACCGATTCGCCCGGAATAGCGCTTGTGCGCGTGCAACCGGCATGGTGAATAGCGCGTTATTACGCAGACGGAATCATAGGGGAGCTGAAACGATGCGTGGAATTCTAGTGCTTTTGGGGCTGCTGGTGCTGGCCGCTGTCGTGCTGATGTCGCTCGGCATGCTCAACATCAACTGGAAATCGGGCACGATGCCCACGGTCGAATTCAAGATGGACGGCGGCAAGCTGCCCAAGATCGAGACGGGTTCGGTCGAGGTCGGCACCAGCAACACCGTGGTTCAGGTGCCCACGGTCGAGATGAAGAACACCGTCGTCACGCTGCCGACAGTCGAAGTGAAGCCGGCCGCGGGCGCGACCCCGGCCGCGAAGCAGTAAGATGCGCGGGTCGCCGGGACAGGTCGTCGCGGCGATCCTGCTGCCGCCGCTGGGCGTCTACCTCGTCCGCGGCGGTTCGCGCGAATTCGCCATTGCCTGCGGGCTGACGGCGCTCGGGTTGTTGCCCGGCGCCGGCTATGCCTTGTGGACGGTGCTGAACGGCGGCGAGGCTGTTCCCGCCGCATAGACTTCGTCTAGTAGCGTACCATGTTCCCGCTTCCCGATCCGATGCGCGCCGCGCTCGATGCCGCCCGTTCGGCGGCGGAGGCGGGCGAAGTGCCGGTGGGTGCGGTGCTGGTCCATGACGGCAAGGTGATCGCCACGGCGGGCAATGCCCCGCGCACGCTCGCCGATCCAACCGCCCATGCCGAGATGCGCGTGATTCGCGCGGCGGCGGCTTCGCTCGGACGCGAACGGCTCGAGGATTGCGACTTGTGGGTGACGCTGGAGCCCTGCGCGATGTGCGCGGGCGCCATCGCCCATGCCCGGATCGCGCGGCTCTATTACGGCGCGCCCGATCCCAAGGGCGGCGCGGTCGAGCATGGCCCGCGCTTCTTCGCCCAGCCCACCTGCCATCACCGCCCCGAAGTCTATCCCGGCATCGGCGAAGGCGAAGCGGCGGCGTTGTTGCGCGGCTTTTTCAGGGATCGGCGGACCTGACTCTATCCTCTCCCGCCGCGCGAGGGAGGATTTAAGAACAGCCCCGTTGCGGCCCGTGACGAACACGCTGTATCAGAGCGCCGCCCATGACACCTCCCTTCCCCTGGATGCACGTCGCGATCATCCTCGCCCTGGTCGCGCTCAATGGCGTCTTCTCGATGTCCGAGCTGGCGATCGTCTCCGCGCGCACCGCCCGCCTCGAAGCGCTCGCGCGCGCCGGCAAGCATGGCGCCAAGACCGCGATCCAGCTCGCGTCGGACCCCGGCAAATTCCTCTCGACCGTCCAGATCGGCATCACCCTGATCGGCATCATCGCGGGCGCCTATTCGGGCGCGAGCCTGGGTGAGCCGGTCGCCAAGCGGCTGGAATGGCTGGGTTTGAGCACTGAAACCGCCGACACCGCCGGCCTGATCCTGGTGATCGGGCTGACGACCTATGCCAGCCTGGTGATCGGTGAACTCGTCCCCAAGCAATTCGCGCTGCGCTCGCCCGAGCCGATCGCAGTGACGATGGCGGTGCCGATGCTGTGGCTCAGCCGAGTCACCGCGCCGGTGGTGTGGCTGCTCGACAAGAGCAGCGGGCTGATCTTCCGCCTGATCGGGCTCAACCGCGAATCGGAGAATCGCGTTACCGCGGAGGAGCTGCATTTGATCGTCGCCGAGGCGACCCGATCGGGCGTGATCGAGGAACATGAGCGCTCGATCATCTCGAGCGTCGTCCGCCTCGCCGACCGGCCGGTGCGCGAAGTGATGACTCCGCGCACCGATTGCGACTGGCTCGACGTCGATCTCGACGACGCCGGGATCCGCAAGGCGCTGCTCGCGACCCCTCACACCCGGTTGCCGGTGGGCGAGGGTTCGATCGACTCGGTGATCGGCGTGGTCCAGGCGCGCGATATCGTGGGTGCCTTGTTCCGGGGCGAGAAGCTCAACCTGCGCAAGCTGATGCGCACCGCGCCGATCCTGCCCGATCAGGTCGATGCGATGGACGCGCTGGGCGCGCTGCGCAGGGCGGAAGTGCCGATGGGCCTTGTCCATGACGAATATGGCCATTTCGAAGGGATCGTGACCCCGGCCAACCTGCTCGCGGCGATCGCGGGCGAGCTGGCCTCGGATACGGTGCCGGGCGAGAATCCCAATGTCGTGGTGCGCGAGGATGGTTCGCTGCTCGTCTCGGGCCAGATGCCCGCCGACGCGCTCGCCGACCGGCTGGGCATCGATCTTCCCGAGGACCGCGACTATGCGACGGTCGCCGGGCTCGCGCTGGCGGTGCTCAGGCATCTGCCGGTCGAAGGCGAGGTGTTCACCGAAAAGGGCTGGCGCTTCGAGATCGTCGATATGGACGAGCGCAAGATCGACAAATTGCTGGTGAGCCAGGCCGAGTGACGCGCGACAAGGGCCCGCCACTCGTGGCGCGCGTGTCGCGGCTCAAGATGCTCGGCTATCTGGCGATCGGTGCCGCGTTGACCGCGGGCGCGGTGGGAATGGTGAGGGACGGCGGGATCGCATTGCTCATCGGCGCGCCGTGCGCGGCGATTTGCGGGGGCGCCACCTTGTGGGTGATTCGCCAGATGCTCCGCACCGGGCCGGTGATGGAGATCGGGCCCGAGGGCATCCTGTGGCGGCGATGGTCCGACAGCGCGATTCCGTGGAGCGCCTTCTCACGCGCCTGGGTGACCGGCCACATGGTGTCACTGTGGCTCAAGGACCCCGATGCCTATCGGTCAAACGGCGTGTTGGGGCGGCTCTCCCCGCTCAATAAGGCGGGCGGCTATGGCGACATCATCCTGTTGGCGCAGGGGCTGGATTGCAGCTTCGACGAGATGGCGGACGCGGTCTATCGCCACCGCCCCAGTCTGTTCCGCCGCTAGTCAGAGCTTGCCGAACCGCTCTTCGTAACCCGCGATATCGCCCGCGGCCAGCAGGCTGGCCTGTTCGATCCAGCGGTCGCGCTCGAGCCGCCCCTGAAAGTCGCCCAGCTTCGAATCGAGTTCGGCGGCGGCCTCCGGCGTCAGCGCCGCGATCTGGGCGAAGCTGGTGACGCCGACGGCGTTGAGCCGGTCCGCGAGGCGCGGGCCGACGCCCTTCATGCGCGTGAGTTCGTCGGCGGCGGGCGCCGCGACAGGCGCGGGCGCGGCTTCGACCACCGGTTCGGGTTCCGGCGCGGTTTCGGTCGCCGCCAGTTCGGGCGCGGCCTCGGCGGCGATATGCTCTACCACGGGTTCCGGCGCGGGCTCGGCCAGATCGGCGGCGAGCGTCGCGGGCGAAGCGTCGAACGGAGCGGCGGCGGCGATCGGCTCGTGGGCCAAGGGTTCGGGTTCCGCGACGGTTTCGGCTTCGACCGCCGGTTCAGGCTCGGGCGCGGCTTCGACGACGGGCTCCGGCTCCGTTGCATGCGCGGCTTCCGCCACGGTTTCGGCGGGCGATTCACTCTCGGCGGCGACGGGAGGCTCGGTGAGCGCATGCGCTTCGCCCGCGGGCGAGGCATCGACCGGCTCGGCTTCGGCGCTCGGCGCTTCGGGAAGCGGCTCGGGTTCGGGCGCGCGCGCCGGGGCGCCTTCGAGTGCGACTGGCTCGGGCTCAGGCGCCGCTTCGACGACTGCCTCCGGGGCCGGCTCCGGCGCGAGCGGCGGAGGCGGAGTGATCGGACGCGCGGTCTCGGGTTCGGGCGCGGCGTAGAAATCATCGTCGCGATCCCTGAGCGCCTGCGCCTCGCGCGCCTTGCGCCCGGCAAGCGCCGCCATCCACCACAGGAACAGCAGCACGACGACCACGCCCGCGCCGATCAGCGCGAAGGGAAGCGTCAGCCATTCCGGACCGCCGGCCACCAGTGGCGCGGTCGACTGCAAATTCATCATGGTGGCGCCCTCCCGACGCTATTCACGCGAGTCCTGACCCGAATGAATAGCGCCGGATTGGACGCAGTCGAGTCAATCCCGGCGCGGTCTGGGGGGGATTTGTGCATCCGCGAGACGAACCAGCCGCCCGAACTCGCTCCGCCAATAGTCGCCCGAGGTGCCCGCGAGCTGGCCGATCTGAAGAAAGCTGAACCCGTTCAGATACTTGTCGCCACGCAACCGCTGGCCGAACGCCGCCACCGCGGTGATGAAGGCCATATCGCCGGTGGGCATCGTCGCGCCGCGAATTTGCCGGGCGAAGACGGGCTGCGAGATCAGCCGCGATTCGCTCTCGCCGGGCAGCTTGTAGCGCAGCTTGACGAAGGCGGCCTCGGGCGCGCCGCTGGGGCCCACCGGCGTGCGCGCGTCATAGCGGCGCTCGGGCAGCCAGCCCGCGCTGTCGGCGGGGACGATTTCGTAGAGCGCGGTCACCTGATGCCCCGCGCCGATATCGCCGGCATCGACCGCGTCGTTATCGAAATCCTCATTCGCCAGCGCGCGGTTCTCGTATCCGATCAGACGGTATTCCTTCACTTGCGCGGGGTTGAACTCGACCTGGACCTTGACGTCCCTGGCGATGGTGAAGAGCGTCGCGGAAAGCTCCTGATCGAGCACCTTGCGGGCTTCCTGCGGGCTGTCGATGTAGCAATAATTGCCGTTACCGACATCGGCGATCCGCTCCATCATCGCTTCGTTGTAATTGCCGTCGCCAAAGCCGAGCGCGGTCAGCGTGATGCCGCTGTCGCGGTTCTTCTTGACCATCTCCTCCAGCGCCTTCTTGTCGCTGATGCCGACATTGAAGTCGCCATCCGTCGCCAGCATGATCCGGTTGATCCCGCCCTGGATGAAGTTCTTGCGCGCGACCTGATAGGCGAGCTGGATGCCTTCGCCGCCGGCGGTGGAGCCGCCGGCTTCGAGGCAGTCGATCGCCTGCTTGATGTAGCGCGGGTCCGAGGTCGGATCGAGGACCACGCCCGCCGCACCCGCGTAAACGACGATCGAGACCTTGTCGCGCGGGCTCAGCCGCTCGGCGAGCAGGCTGAGCGCCTGCTTGACCAACGGCAGCTTGTCGGGCTCGTCCATCGATCCCGAAACGTCGACCAGGAAGACGAGATTGGCCGGGGGCCGCCCCTTCGCGCTGACGTCATAGCCGCGCAGGCCGATGCGGAGGAGGCGGGTGTTCTTGTTCCACGGCGTTTGCGCGACATCGGTGGTGACGCTGAACGGCACGTCGCGGCTGGTGGGACGCGGGTAATCGTAGCGGAAATAGTTGATCATCTCCTCGGTGCGCACCGCTTCGGGCGGCACGGCCTGGTGATCGTTGAGCATCCGGCGGACGTTCGAATAGGCGCCGGTATCGACATCGACCGAGAAGGTGGAGATCGGCTGCGCCGATACCGACAGGATCGAGGAGACCGGTGCGCCGTCATAGCGCTCGGTATTGCCGGGCGCGCCATAGGGCGGGGACTGCGAAGGCGGGACCCAATTGGACGATGGCGGGGGCGCGACGGCAACGCCGGGGATGCGCTGGAGCGATCCGGTGACGCTGCGGTCGGGCAGCGCGCCGATATCCTCCGCCGAAATCGAATCGACGACCGTGACCGGGCTGGGCGAACTCAGGTTCGGCTGGCGGACGCGGGTGCCCGTGACCACCATCTCCTGCTCGCTGCCAGCCTTGACGGGCGGCGGCGGCGCCGTGGGCGCGGGCGGCGGTGCCGGCGGCGGCGCATAGGAGGGGGCGTAATTGGGCCGCTCGCCGCGATCGTCATGGCACCGCACGGGCGAACGATCCTGCCGCGCGACTCGCGGGCCCTCCTGCGCGAAGAGCGGCGGCGGCGCGGCGGAAGTGAGAAGAAGCGAAAAAGTACCGATCAACAGGGCGGAACGCGACATGAGCTTACTCCCCTAATGACAGCGGCCGCGCTCTGCCGGCGGGCCCGGGGGGAATGTCGCGCTACCGTTATGACTGCCAGATGAACCGATGATACTTTATATCGTGAAAGCTCAGTCCGTCTCGCGCTCGATCTCGCGCCAGCCGATATCGCGGCGGCAAAAGCCGGTGGGGAAGTCGAGCTTGTCGACCGCGCGATAGGCTGCCGCCTGCGCCGCGCGGACATCGGAACCGGTGGCGGTGACCGCGAGGACGCGGCCGCCCGAGGCGACCAGCCGCTCGCCTTCCATCCGCGTGCCCGCCTGGAAGACCGTGGCGCCAATGGCCTCCGCCGCGTCGATTCCGGCGATCGGTCCGCCGGTTTCGGGGGCGCCGGGATAGCCGTTGGCGGCCATCACCACGGTCAGCGCGGTCTCGTCCGAGAAGCTGGCCGGGGCCATCTCGCCGAGCGTCCCCTTGTCGCACGCGACCATATAGGCGAGCAGGTCGCCCTGCAGCCGGGGCATCAACACCTGGCATTCGGGATCGCCGAACCGGGCGTTGTATTCGATCAGCTTGGGCCCCTGCGCGGTCAGCATCAGCCCGGCATAGAGCACGCCCGAATAGGAGTTGCCCTGTCGCGCCAGCGCCGCGACGGTGGGGCGGACGATCTCGTCGATCGCCTGCTGTTCCAATTCGGCGGTAAGCACCGGGGCGGGGCTGTACGCGCCCATCCCGCCGGTATTGGGCCCGGTATCGCCTTCGCCGACACGCTTATGGTCCTGCGCCGATCCGAACGGCATCAGGCTCGTCCCGTCGGTCAGCACGAACAGGCTGGCTTCCTCGCCTTCGAGGAATTCCTCGATCACGACGCTGGCACCATGGCCCGAGAAGATGTCGGCGACCGCGGCTTCGGCTTCCTCGCGCGTGAAAGCGACGGTCACGCCCTTGCCCGCCGCCAGCCCATCGGCCTTGACCACCACCGGCAGCCCGAAATCATCGAGGGTGGCCAGGGCACCGTCGCGCGTCTCGCAACGGACATAGCCGGCGGTCGGGATATTCTCGCGCGCGCACAAATCCTTGGTGAAGCCTTTCGACCCCTCCAATTGCGCGGGGAATTTATTGGGGCCGAACACGCCGATCCCCATGGTGCGCAGATTGTCGGCAAGGCCCTCGACCAGCGGGGCTTCGGGCCCGACCACGACGAAGCCGATCGAATGGCGCAGGCAGAAATCGATCAGCGCGCGATGGTCGTTCGCGGCGATATCGGCGATCTCGGCATGCTGCGCGATGCCCGGATTTCCCGGCGCCGCCCACAGCTTATCCAGCAGTGGCGATTGCGCGAGCTTCCAGGCGAGCGCATGTTCGCGTCCTCCCGATCCCACCAGCAGGACATTCATGCCCGATCCCTTATTCGACGAAGCTGCCAGGCTGGTAGCCGAGCCGGTGCCCGGCGACAACGCCGCGCCGGTCAGCGTCGGCGAGCTCTCGCAAAAGCTCAAGCGCGTGGTCGAGGGCGAGTTCGGCCATGTTCGCGTGCGCGGCGAGATTTCGGGGTGGAAAAAAGCCGCATCGGGCCACGCCTATCTGGCGCTCAAGGACGCCGGTGCAGTGATCGACGGCGTGATCTGGCGCGGCGCGGCGTCGGCACTCCCCTTTACCCCGCAGGACGGGATCGAAGTGATCGCGACCGGCAAGCTGACCATCTACCCCGGCCGCTCCAAATACCAGATCGTGATCGATCGGATGGAGTTGGCGGGCGAGGGCCAGTTGATGGCGCTGTTCGAGAAGCTAAAGGCGAGCCTTGCGGCAGAAGGCCTGTTCGACCGCGAGCGCAAGAAGCCGCTGCCGTACATGCCGAAGGTGATCGGCGTGGTGACCTCGCCCACCGGCGCGGTGATCCGCGACATTCTCCACCGGCTCGAGGACCGTTGCCCGACGCATGTGATCGTCTGGCCGGTCAAGGTGCAGGGCGAGGGCGCGGCGGGCGAAGTCGCGGCGGCGATCCGGGGGTTCGATTCGATCCAGCCCGGCGGGCCGGTCCCGCGCCCCGATCTGGTGATCGTCGCGCGCGGCGGCGGCTCGATCGAGGATCTGTGGGCGTTCAACGAAGAAGCAGTGGTGCGTGCGATCGCGGCGTGCAGCATCCCGTTGATCTCGGCGGTGGGGCACGAGACCGATACCAGCCTGTCCGATTTCGCCGCCGACCTGCGCGCGCCGACCCCGACCGCCGCCGCCGAGATGGCGGTGCCGGTGCTCGCCGAATTGCGCAACAGCATCGCCAGCCTCGTGCTGCGCTCGGAGCGGTGCGCAAGGCGCTATCATGAGCGTGCGGGCGAGCGGCTGGCGGCGTTGGTCCGCGTCCTGCCGCGCCGCGACGCGCTGCTCGGGCCCCAGCGGCAGAAGATGGACGATCTGGGCGGGCGGCTCGATCGGTCGCTTGAGCGCCGCGTGAGCAATGCGCGGGGACAGCTCGACCGCTCGGGCGGAGCACTGCGCCTTTCGGTGCTCGATCAGCGGCTGAATACCGCGCGGCACCGGCTGGAGGGCGCGTCTCGCCTCCTCGACTCAGTCAATCCCGACAATCTCCTCCAGCGCGGCTATGTTCGCGTCGGAGCCAAGGCGAACGGCAAGGTCGTCACCACTGCTGCGGAGGCCCGCGCCGCCGGCGCCATTACGCTCCAGTTCAGGGACGGACCCGTAGACGCCCGGGTTGAGCGCGCGGGCGGCAAATCCTATGTGGAGGACAAGCCCGAGCAACCAAGCCTGCTGTAACAAGGTCGCCTAGTCATGCTGATGTCCAACACCGATCGCGCCGCGCGGCTGCACTATCTCGCCAACGGTTTTCGCGTGCTCACGCCCGGCGGCCATGTCGCCTGCGCGGTCAGCGGCGAGCGGATCGCGCTCGAGGAACTGCGCTACTGGAGCGTCGCCGCCCAGGAACCCTATGCCAGCGCGGAGCTCGCCCTCAAGGCGATGCGCGGGTGAGGCTGATGGCCCGGCTCCTGACTGGTTCGATCTTCATCGCCCTGCTGGGCACCTGCACGCTTCCCGGGCTGATCCACGCCACGCCGCCAGCGCGCGCGGTAGCCTTGCCGTTGCCGAAAGCCGCCGCCAAACCCGTCGCCGACGCGCTCAAGCCGGTTCCGGGCCGCTTCCTGTTCCAGGGCCAGATGATCCAGGGCGGCGTGGTGATCGGCACCGCGCCCGCGGGCACGACGATGCTGACCTTCAACGGCGCCTCGATCCCGCTTGCTCCCGATGGCCGCTTCGTGATCGGCTTCGACCGTGACGCCGGGCCCGCCGCGAGCCTGACCGCGACGCTGGGCGACGGCCATCAGATCACCCGGCCACTGGTGGTGGCGAAGCGGAGCTGGGACATTTCCCAGCTCTCGACTCTGCCCAAATATCCCGTGCCCCAGCCCGAATTCGAAAAGCGCCGCCCGGGCGAGCTGGCGCAGATTGGCAGCGCGCGCGCGATGCAGACCGACGCGCAGGGCTGGGCACAGCCTTTCCTGTGGCCGGCGACCGGGCGGATCTCGACGCTGTTCGGGTCGCAGCGCATCTACAAGAATGGCGAGGCAGGGGCCTATCATTCGGGGCTCGACGTGGCGGTGCCGGCCGGCACGGTGGTGCTCGCGCCCGCCGATGGCGTGGTGACGCTCGTCACCGCGACGCCCTTCACGCTCGAAGGCAATCTGCTGATGGTCGATCACGGCATGGGGCTCAACAGCGCCTTCATGCATCTGTCGCGGATCGACGTGAAGGTCGGCGCGCATGTCCGCCGCGGCCAGCCGATCGCGCTGAGCGGCATGACCGGGCGGGCGACGGGCCCGCATCTCCATTGGGGGATGAAGTGGCGCAACGCGCGCGTCGATCCGCTGCTGATGGCGGGGCCGATGCCGGTTGCCGATTGAATAGGGTTTGACCGGCTCACGCCGCAGTTCAGCGCAGCGCAACAAAAACCCGCGGCATTGGCCTCAATTCACGCGCCGCACGCGGACCGCGATCGCGCCGTGGAACTTGGCGAAATAGCTCCCCATCGCCCCGCGCTTCAGCGTCACCTTGGTGCCCGGGCGGACATTGACCACGGTGCGGGTGTCGGTCTGCACCCACCGCGCGCCATCCTCCACCGTGAAGCTCACCTGCCCGTTTCCGTTCTTGGTTATTATCGTGACGGTCGATTCGACTTCATCGATATCGGGTTCGTTACTGCTGTCGAACAAACGGATCCGCGGAAGGCTGAGGCCAAACAGCCCGCGGCGCGCCTCGGTCACCTGGTCCTTGTCGACCACCACCACTTCGCGCGATTTCTCGGCGGTATCGAGGTCGGCGACGGCCTTGTCGTAGCAGGCGAGCCGCTCGGCGGAGTCAGGAACCTTGCGGCAATCCACGACCGCGGCGAGCCGCTTCGAACGCTCCTGCGCCAGCGCCGGGGTCGCCAAAACAAGTAAGGGTAGCGCGATGAAAGCAAGCCGCATGAGGTATTTCTCCTGTCGCCAACTAAGCGTTGCGGCGCGGCTTTGTGTCAAGCGGAGGATGTTTCAGCGGAGACTATGCTGTGTTGCAAAAATTCCACAGTGCGGCAGCCTTCTCACTCCGGGACGACTAAGGAGATTTACAGTAGGCTCATGGGCTGCTTTGACCGCAGAATCCGGCGGGGAAACCGCCCAGGATTCAGGGAAAGGACGTTCCATGAAGAAGAATTTCGCAGGTATTCTGCGACAGAGCGCAGCGCCGCTCGCGATCGGCTTCGCGCTGATCGCGTCGCCGGCCTTCGCGCAAGACACGCCTGCCGCCACCGACGAAGAAAACGGCCAGGAGATCACGGTCACGGGTTCGCGCATTCCGCAGCCGAACCTGACCTCGACCAGCCCGGTCACTGTCGTCAACGCTCAGGAAATCAAGCTGTCGGGCACCACCCGCGCGGAAGACCTGATCAACTCGCTGCCGCAGGTTTTCGCCGAATTCGGCGGTAACGTGTCGAACGGCGCGTCGGGCACCGCCACGGTCAACCTGCGCGGCCTCGGCTCGAACCGCACGCTGGTGCTGATCAACGGCCGCCGGCTGCTGCCGGGCGACCCCTCGCTTCCTTCGGCGGATCTCAACGCGGTTCCGGCCGCGCTGATCAGCCGCGTCGACGTTCTCACGGGCGGCGCTTCGTCGGTCTATGGCGCGGACGCCGTCGGCGGCGTCGTCAACTTCATCATGGACACTGATTTCACCGGTTTCCGGATCGACGGCCAGTACAGCTTCTATCAGCACAACAACCGTTCGACGACGGGCATCCGCAACGCGCTCGACGCGCGCGGCTTCCCCTATCCTGACGGTTCGGTCACCGACGGCGGCACTGTCGACGTCACCGCCACGATCGGCGCTTCGTTCGACGACGGCCGCGGCCATGTCGTCGGCTATGTCGGCTATCGCAAGATCAACGCCGTGACGCAGGATCGTCGCGACTATTCGGCTTGCACCACCCAGGCGAATGCCGCCGGCGGCTTCATCTGCGGCGGTTCGGCGACGTCGCCCCAGGGTTCGTTCATCGTCTATGACGGCGGCGATCCCGCGTTCGTGCCGACCACCGGCCCGCGCGCCGGCCTGGTGACGCCGTATGGCGACGGTACCTCGACCATCTTCCAGGTCGGTCCCAACCGGACCTTCGTCGGTGGCTCGACTCCGTACAACTTCGCCCCGACCAACTATTATCAGCGTCCCGACGAGCGCTACACGGCCGGCTTCTTCGCGAACTACGAGATCAGCGACGAGATCCAGCCGTACCTCGAAGGCATGTTCATGGACGATCGTTCGCTGGCGCAGATCGCGCCGTCGGGCAATTTCGGCAACACCTTCACGATCAACTGCGACAACCCGCTGCTCTCGCAGCAGCAGTTGGACATCGTCTGCGACGCGGACAACCTGATCACGCCCAATGGCTCGTCGGTCACCGCCGAAGCCAAGTCGGGCCGCGTCACCGCGCCGGCCACGTTCATCGATCCGACCACGGGTACCCCCTACCAGCGTGGCTTCCTGCAGCCGCTGCGCCGCAACGTCGAAGGCGGTCCCCGCATCGACGACCTGCAGCACACCAGCTACCGCCTGGTCGCGGGTGTGAAGGGCAACCTGACTTCGGGCGTCAGCTACGACGCTTATTATCAGTTCGGCCGCACCAACTTCGCCGAGACCTATCTGAACGACGCTTCGGTGTCGCGCATGACCAAGGCGCTCGACGTCATCGACGATCCGCGCACTGCCGCCGTCGATCCGATCTGCCGCTCGGTTCTCGACGGCAGCGACCCGAACTGCGTTCCCTGGGACATCTTCGCCGCGGGCGGCGTGACTCCGGCCTCGACGGGTTACATCACCACCCCGGGCTTCCAGCGCGGCAACACCGAGGAGCAGGTTGCCTCCGTCTCGCTGACGGCGCTGCTGGGTGAATATGGCGTGAAGACGCCCTGGGCAAATGGCGGCCTGGCGGTCAACCTCGGCTTCGAATACCGCAAGGAAGCCCTCGAGCTGAACACCGATCTGGAATTCCAGACCGGCGATCTCGCGGGCCAGGGCGCGCCGACGCTCCCGATCGCGGGCTCGTTCACGGTGAAGGAATTCTTCTCCGAAGTGCGCCTGCCGATCGTTCAGAACGGCTTCATCACCGACCTGACCCTCGAAGGCGGCTATCGCTACTCGGATTACGATCTGGGCAACCGCACCTACAACACCAGCACCTACAAGCTGGCGGCGGAATTCGCTCCGATCCCGGATATCCGCTTCCGTGCGGCGTATAACCGCGCCGTTCGTTCGCCGAACATCCAGGAGCTGTTCGCGGCTCAGCGCGTCGCGCTGAACGGCAATGGCGATCCCTGCGCCGGCGGCCTCGACTCGAACGGTACGACGGTCAACGGCAACACCGCGGCGCAGTGCGCCCGCACCGGTGTTTCCGCGGCCCAGTTCGGCAGCGTTCCGGGCAACCCGGCCGGCCAGTATAACGGCCTGATCGGTGGTAACCCGAACCTGACGCCGGAAATCGCCGACACCTATACCGTCGGTGTGGTGCTCCAGCCGTCGATCATCCCGCACTTCGCGCTGACGGTCGATTACTTCAACATCAAGATCGACAACACGGTTGCACAGATCGGTCAGGACACCACCCTCCAGACCTGCCTGATCACGGGCGATGCGGGCTTCTGCGGCCTGATCCATCGTGACCAGTTCGGTTCGCTGTGGCGTTCGAACCAGGGCTATGTGGTCGACACCAACCAGAATGTCGGCAGCCTCAAGACCACGGGTATCGACGTCGGGTTCAACTACTCGCACGACATCGGCAGCCTGGGCGGCCTCGCGCTGAACATGAACGGCACGTGGCTGAACGAGATCATCACCGATAATGGTGTCTCGACCCCGTATGACTGCACCGGGCTCTATGGCCTGATCTGCACCACCCCGAGCCCCGAGTGGCGCCACAAGGCCCGTCTGACCTGGACGACGCCATGGGGCATCGGCGTTTCGACTCAGTGGCGTTACTTCAGCGCCGTCGATATCGATCGCTCCAGCACGAACCCGTCGCTCAACGGCACTTTCGCGCCGATGAACGCGCGGATCCCGTCGCAGAGCTATATCGACCTCACGCTGAGCGCCACGGTCGGCGAGCATTACAGCTTCCGGCTGGGCGTGCAGAACCTCCTCGACCGCGAACCGCCGATCGTCGGTTCGAACGGTTCGAGCGCGGTGATCAACGCCTGCTCGAGCGTCTTCTGCAACGGCAACACCTATCCGGTCGTCTATGACGCGCTGGGCCGTTACGTCTACGCGGGTGTGACGCTGGACTTCTAAGCCGGCACTCGCCTACGAATATGGGCCGGAGAGCAATCTCCGGCCCATTTTTTTTGATTTCCCCAGTTTCGAAAAGACCGAGCCTTGTCAGCACCCGCCACCACCAGCCGCGATCCCGAAGCCGACCGGGCGATACTGCGGGCGATCCATGCCGCGCTCACCGGCGGTGATGTCGCCCGCGCCCAGGCGATGGCGGCGCACGCGCTGGCCGACGGGATCGTGCATCCGATGGTGCTCGATCTGGCGGCAGGCCGGCTCGAAGGGCTCGGCCGGCTCGACGAGGCCTGCGCCCTGCTCGCGCGCGCGGCAGAACTCGCGCCCGAGGCGCCGGGCATCCGCAACGCCTATGGCCTGATCCTCCAGCGGCTCGACCGGATGACGGAGGCGCTCGCGGAATTCGACGCGGCGATCGCGCTCCAGCCCGATTTCGCTCCCGCTTTCTCGAACCGCGCGGTCTCGCTGATGGGCCTCGCGCGGCTCATCGACGCGCGCAAGGCCTTCGAACAGGCGCTGGCGCTCCAGCCGGGCAATCCGGTGGCGCTGGGCGGGCTCGCGCACCTCGCGATCCGGCGCGGCGCACCCGAGGAAGCGCGCAAGCTCGCGACCGAGGCGCTCGCGCGCGTCCCCGGCTTCCCACCCGCCCAGCTGATCCTCGCCGAGGCCGAAGCCGCGCTGGGCGATGGCGGCGCCGAGGCGCGGCTGCGCGCCTTGCTCGCGGGCGGCGCGCTGCCCCCGCCCGACCGCGCAACCGCGCTCGGCCTGCTCGGCGACGCACTCGACGGGCAGGGCCGCTTCGCGGAAGCCTTCACGGCCTGGACAGAGGCGGGCGAAGCGGGCCGCGAAGCCCATGCCGCGACCTTCGCCAATCGCCCGGGCACGCTCGACCTGGTCCGCGAGATGACCGGCCTGCTTGACCGCCGCCGTTTCCAGCCGGCCGAGGGCGCGGGCAAGGGCCCCGCCAAAACGCACGTCTTCCTGGTCGGCTTCCCGCGTTCGGGAACGACCTTGCTCGAACAGGTGCTCGAACAGCATCATTCGATCGTCACGCTCGCCGAAAAGGAATGCCTGATCGACGGCGCCCGCGCGCTGCTCGCCGACCGGGCGAAGTTCGCGGCCTTCTGCGCGATGCCGGATGCCGCGCTCGACGAATATCGCGCCGCCTATTGGCGGCGCGTCGCCGAACAGGGCGTGGATGCGACCGGCAAGGTGTTCGTCGACAAGCATCCGTTCCACAGCTTCAAGCTGCCGCTGATCGCGCGGCTCTTTCCCGAAGCGCGTATCCTCTTCGCCGAGCGCGACCCCCGCGACACGGTGCTCAGTTGCTTCCGCCGCCGTTTCCGGATGAACGATCCGACCTATCAGATGCTGACGTTGCAGGGCGCGGCCGATCTGTTCGCGGCCACGATGGCGCTGCGCGCGGCGAGCGAGGAATCGCTGCCGATGCATGCGCTCACGGTACCGCTGGAAGAGATGGTCGGCGATTTCGACCGCACCACGCGACGGGTCTGCGAGCATCTCGGGGTCGAATGGACTCGCAAGCTGCGCGGTTTCGCCGCCAAGGTCGGCGAGCGCGGGGTGGCGACCCCCAGCGGTGCGCAGCTCGCGCGCGGGCTCAATGCCGAGGGCATGGGCAAGTGGCGCGATTACGAGGCGCAGATGGCGCCGGTGCTTCCGATCCTGCAGCCCTGGGTGAAATGACGGGCGCGAGCCTTCAGGCCGAAGCCGACCGCGCCGCCGCCGCCGGCGACATCGCGCGGGCCCGGGACTTGCTCGAGCAGGCGCTGACGAAGACCGGCGATAGCCCCGAACTCTGGCTCAAGCTCGCCGCGATGCGCCGGGCGAGTGGCGATGGGCCCGCCGCGCTCGACGCGGTTCACCGTGCGCTGGCGCTGGCGCCGCTCGATTTCATGGCGCTGCTGATGCGCGCGAGCCTGCTCGAACGGCTGGGTGACCGCCAAGCGGGCGAAGCCTATGGCCGCGCCATCGCCCAGCGGCCGCCGGGCGCGCTCGCGCCGCAGGTCACTGCCGCGCTCGCCCATGGCCAAGCCCGCTACACCGCCTATATCGCGGAAAATGAGGGCAAGCTCGCCGCCGCCATGGCCGGGGCCGAGGCCGACGCGGACCCCGAGGAAGCCGCGCGCATCGCCCGTTTTCGCAGCAACGCGCTGCGCCAGACTCGCGTCTATCATTCCGAGCCGACGCATTTCCATTTCCCCGGGCTCGTCGAGCGCGAATTCCACGATCGCGGCGCGTTCCCGTGGCTCGCCGACCTCGAAGCCGCGACCGATGCGATCGCCGCCGAGCTCGAAATCGTGATGGCCGCCGAGCGCGCCGAATTGGTCCCCTATATCCAATATGCCGAGCACGAGCCACTGCGGCAGTGGCGCCCGCTCAACCATAATCGCGACTGGACCGCGATCCATCTGTGGCGGAACGGCAGCGTGGTCGAGGCCAATGCCCGGCATTGCCCGCAAACCATGGCCGCGCTGGCGGGTATCCCGCAGCCGGGGATCGCGGGCTGCTCGCCCAATGCGATGTTCTCGCTGCTCGCGCCGCAAACCCATATCCCTCCGCACGCCGGAGTCGCGAACACGCGGCTGGTTTGCCATTTGCCGCTGGTGGTGCCCGCCGGCTGCTGGTTCCGCTGCGGGGCCGAGACGCGCGAATGGCGGCGGGGCGAGGCGTTCGTGTTCGACGACACGATCGAGCATGAGGCGATGAACCCGAGCGATCAGTTGCGGGTCGTCTTCATCATCGATGTCTGGCACCCCGGGCTGAGCCACGCCGAACAGAGTGCGGTCAAGGCGCTGATGGAGGCCGAGGGCGGATCGGCGGCGGGACTGTGACAACCGCGCCGACACCCGTTTTCGATTATAAACCGAGCGATCCGAACGCGCTGCCCGAGCTTGCCCGCAGGGCGCTGGCGGAAGGGAATGAGGAAAGCGCGCTCCCCCGGCTTGCCGCCGCCGCGGAGCGAGCGGGGACCGACGCGCAGCTCTGGCAATGGACCGCGTTGCTGCTGCGCGCGCTCGACCGGCATGCGGAAGCAATCACTGCGTTCGATCGCGCCGCCGCGCTCGCGCCGACCGATCACTCGATCGCCTATGGCCGCGCCCAGGCGACAATGGAGGCGGGAGGCGACGCGGTGGCGCTGTTCGGTGGGGCGAGGCTGCTCGATCCGGCCAATGGCGACACGATCCTCGGCCTGTCGGCGGCGCGCTTCGCGGCGGGGGATGGCGCGGCGGCGGCGGACGAGCTGGAGGCGCTGCTGACGCATAATCCGCACTGGCTGCCGGGGCATCAGGGGCTCGCCGGGTTGCGTGCGATGCTGGGCGAGGCCGATGCGGCCACGCGCTCGTTCGAAACCGCGCTGGTCGCCCAGCCGGAAACCGCGCGGCTGTGGGAAGCGTTGATCGTGACGTTGTTCAGCGCGCGCCGCTATGCCGAGGCGCATGACGCGATCCTGCGCGCGCGGGCTGTGCTGGGCAATGCCGCGTTCGAGGCGAACGAAGCGGTGATCCTGTCCGAACTGAGCGATGCCGCCGCCGATGTGCTGTTCGCGCGGATCGACGCGCCCGACGACCTTCCCTTCGCGGTCCACCGCATCCGCCGCCTGCTGCGCACCGGTCGCGCCGCCGAGGCACTGCCGCTGGTCGAGCGGTGGATCGGCAAGGCCGGTGCGACTGCGATCTGGCCCTATGCCGCGCTCGTCTGGCGCGTGACCGGCGATGCGCGCTGGGAATGGCTGGAGGGCGATTCCCGGCTGGTCACGGTCACCGATCTGACTGCGAGCCTCCCGCCGCTCGATCGCCTCGCCGAAGTGCTGCGCGGCATGCACGTCGCGCGCGCCCAGCCGCTCGACCAGTCGGTGCGCGGCGGCACTCAAACCGACGGCATGCTCTTCACGCGAACCGAACCTGAAATCGCGGCGCTGCGGGCGGCTGTGGTCGAGGCTGTCACGGCGCATATCGCCCAGCTGCCGCCGCCCGATCCGGCGCATCCGATCCTCGGCCTCCACCGCGATCGCCCGATCCGCTTCAGCGGCGCCTGGTCGGTGCGGCTCGGCGGCGGCGGGCATCACAACAGCCATATCCATCCGCTCGGCTGGTTCAGCTCCGCGCTCCATATCACGCTGCCGGAAATGCAGGGCGAGCAGGGCTGGCTGACACTTGGCGGCGCGCCCGGCGATCTCGGGCTCGATTTGCCGCCGCTGCGCCGGATCGAGCCGAGACCCGGCCAATTGATCCTCTTCCCCTCGATGATGTGGCACGGCACCACGCCGTTCGATGCGGGCGAGCGGCTGACGGTCGCGTTCGACGTGGCGCGCCCGCGGTGATCCCGAGCGATTCGATCGGCCTCCAGCGCTACGCCAAGGCAGCGACCGAGCAGGGCAACGAGGCCGAGGCCGCGCCGGTGCTTGCCGCCGCCGCCGCGCGCTTCGCCAGTGATCCGTTGCTGTGGCAATGGACCGCCTTGCTCCATCGCGCGCTCGACCAGCATGGCGAGGCGCTCGCCGCCGCGGAGACCGCGGCCAGGCTCGCCCCGCAGGACGCCCGGATCGCACATGGCCGCGCGCATATCGCGCTCGAGGCGGGGCGCGACGCCCGTGACGTGTTCGAAGCCGCCGCGCGGCTCGATCCAGCCAATGGCGACGTCCTGCTCGGCCTCGCCGCGGCGCGGCTGGCGGCGGGCGAGGGCGCGCGGGGCGTGGCCGATCTCGATGCGCTACTCGCGGCCAATCCGCTGTGGATCGACGGGCATAACCGGCTTGCCCAGCTGCGCTGCGTCACCGGCGACCGCGCCGCCGCAACGGCATCGTTCGAGCGCGCGTTGGCCGTCTACCCGCGCGACTTCACTTTGTGGCAGGCACTGATCGCCACGCTGATCCAGGGCGAGCGCTGGGCCGAGGCGGGCGAGGCGATTGCGCGCGCGCGGGCGGCGATGGGCGACGGGCTCTATTTCGACGTCAACGAAGCGGTGGTGCGCTCCGAACTCGGCGAGGTCGCAGCCGCCGACGCGCTGTTCGCGCGCACCGCCGATGCGCGGGACGTGACGCTCGACGTTCGCCGCATCCGGCATTTGCTGCGCAACCAGCGGATCGAGCCGGCGCTGGCGATGATCGAGCGCGGGATCGCGGGCGCGGGCGCGGCGCTGATCTGGCCTTACGCCGCGCTCGCCTGGCGGATCGGCGGGGACGAGCGCTGGGAGTGGCTGGAGGGGCAGCCCGGGCTCGTCTCGGTGATCGACCTGGCCGACAGGCTGCCGCCGCTCGACCGGCTCGCTGAAACGCTGCGCGGGCTGCACCGCGCGCAAGGCGAATATCTCGACCAGTCGGTGCGCGGCGGCACCCAGACCGATGGTCCGCTCTTCGCGCGCGTCGAGCCCGAAATCCAGGCGGTCCGCGCCGCGATCGTCGCGGCGGTGGAGGAGCATATCGCCCAGCTCCCCGCGCCCGATCCGCGCCACCCCGCGCTCGCCCCGCGCCGCGACCGGCCGGTACGCTTCACCGGGAGCTGGTCGGTCCGGCTCGCCGATGCCGGGCATCATTCGAACCATATCCATCCGCTGGGCTGGTTCAGCTCGGCGCTCTATGTCGCGCTTCCACCGCCGGGGACCGGCCAGCAAGGCTGGCTCAAGCTGGGCGAGCCGCGCGACGATCTGGGCCTCGGGCTCGAACCGGTTCGCGCGATCGAACCCAAACCAGGCAGGCTTGTGCTATTTCCCTCGACCATGTGGCACGGAACGATTCCCTTCGCGGCCGGTGAACGGCTGACCATCGCCTTCGACGTGGCGCCGCCGCGATGAGCAGCGCCCCTCCCGAAATCGCACCGGTGATGGAGCGTTACCGCGCGGGCGACTTGCCCGGCGCGCGCGTCGCCGCCGAAGCAGGACTCGCCGCCAGCCCCGATCTGCTGCCGCTGCGCGCGCTTGCGGGCATGATCGCGTGCCAGATGGGCGACCCCGCCGGGGGCGCGACGCATCTCCGCCTCGCGCTCGCCGCCGCGCCGCACGACCGCGCGACGCGCTTCAACCTCGCCACCGCGCTCGCCGCGACCGGGGAACTCGACGAGGCGGCGTCGGTCGCGGGCGATGGCGCGGGCGATCCCAAGCTCCAGCGGCTTTCGGCATGGATCGCCCAGCAACAGGGGCGGTTCGTGGAGGCGGTGTTCGCCTATCAGGCCGTGCTCGCCGCCCAGCCCGACGATTTCGAAAGCTGGAACAATCTCGGAAATGCCCGCGCGGCGATGGGCGATGGCGAGGGCGCGGTCGTCGCGCTCGAACGCGCGATCAATCTGCGGCGCGATATGCCCGCGCTCTATATCAACCTGTCCAAGCTGCTCGCCGATCTCGACCAGCCCGAGCCGCGCCAACGGACGATGCGCGAGGCCGCGCGCATCGCTCCGAACGACCCGGAAGTGCTGCACGAGCTAGGCCTCGCCGAAGCCGGGGCGAACGATCGCCGCGCGGCCGAGGCCGCGTTCCGCGCGGCGATCGCCAATTCGCCGGGCTTCACGCCGGCCTATCTCGAGCTGGCGCTGCTGCTCGAGAATCTCAACCGGGTGGAGGCGCTCGAATCGGTGGTCGAGGATGCGGAGCGGCGCGCGGGGGATGCGCCCGAGATCGGCTATCTGCGCGCCTGGGTGCTGCGGCGGCGCGGCAAGTTCGCCGAGGCGCTGCCGCTCGCCGAGGCCGCGCCCGATACGATCAGCGCGGTTCGCCGTCACCAGTTGGTCGCCGAGCTCGCCGACCGGCTGGGCGATATGGACAAGGCGTTTCCCGCCTTCGCGGCGATGAACCGCGCCTCGATCGACGCGATCCCGCCCTCCACCGAGGATTTCCGCGCCGAAGTCGATGCCGAAGCCGCGCGGCTCACGCCCGAGCGAGTCGCTGCGTGGAGCAAGGTCGAGGTCGCGCCGGAGCCGCCTTCGCCGATCTTCATCGTCGGCTTCCCGCGTTCGGGTACCACCTTGCTCGATACGCTGCTGATGAACATCCCCGATCTCCATGTGATGGAGGAGCTGCCGGTAATGCGGCAGGTCGAGGAGGGGCTGGACCCCGGCGCGCTGGCGACGCTCGACAGCGGGGAGGCGCAGGCGCTGCGCGACCGCTATTTCGAAGCGCTCCAGCTGATCGCCCCGCCGCCGCGCGCGGGCATGACGGTGGTCGACAAATACCCGCTCCACATGGCGCGCATGCCGCTGATCCATCGCATCTTTCCCGACGCGCGCGTGATCCTGGTCGAGCGGCATCCGTGCGACGCGGTGCTCAGCTGCTTCATGTCGAACTTCCAGCTCAACCGGGCGATGCGCGAATTCGTGACGCTGGAGGGGGCGGCGCGGCTGTACGACAGTGTCTTCACGTGCTGGGAGCGCGCGACCGGGCTGCTGCCGGTCAATGTCCACCGCATCCGTTACGAGCGGATGGTGGCGGATCTGGAGGGCGAGATGCGCGCGTTGCTCGGCTTCCTCGGCATGCCGTGGGACGAAAAGGTGCTCGACAATCGCGGCGCGGCGGCGAAGCGCGAGCATATCCGCACCGCCAGTTACGCGCAGGTCGGCGAGGCGATCTACACGCGCTCGGCGGGCCGGTGGGAGCGGTATCGCGAGCAGATGGCGCCGGTGCTGCCGATTCTCGCGCCCTGGGCGGAGAAGATGGGCTATTCGATCTAAAGCGCGGGGATCGCGCGCCCTTGTGTCGCGATCCATGCCTCCGCCGCGTCGAGTTCGGGCGCGATCTCACGCTCCAGCGCGGCGTTGCGCGCCATCCGGGCGTCATTGTCGAACGCCTGTGACGGATTCTTCGAATAGGTCGCAAACAGCGGGCCCGCGACCGCGGCGTCCAACGCGGCGTCGGCGATCGGCACTTCCAGATGCCGCGCCGCGATTTTCAGGACCGGCGCGGGATCGGCGAACAGCGCCTCGGCATCGACCGCGACGGCATGCGGCATCGCGGCCAGCGCCGCCGCGAACCGCTCCATCTGCGCGAGCCACAAAGCCGCCGCGCGTTCGGCATCGCTCAACGCCGACAGGTCGCCGAAATGCGCTGCGAGCAGATGCGTGACGTTGCGCACCCAGTTGCGGTGGTAATCGCTGCGCAGGATCGCGAGCAGATAGGGGCGCAGCTTCAGATGGAGCAGCACCGCGCGCGCCTCCGGTTCGGCAGCGGCGATTTGCGGCAGCAGGAAATTGACCGGCACATTGGCCTTCACGAGCGTCGGCGCGTCCGCCCGGTAGCGCTTGCCGAGCATCGCAAGCACCAGCTTCAGTCGTTCGGGATCGGGCGAGAGCGCGGTCTGGCGCAGTGCCTGGGGTTCGCGCAGCACGAGGCTGGCCTCCGGCGCGTCGAGCGCGCGGGCGAGCAGAGTCGATCCGCAATGCGCCATGTGGAAGATCCAGGCGGTGGGCAGCGCAGGGCCCGCCTCTCCGGTCAGCGCCGCCACGGGCCGAGCGACCGGCGCGCCCGGGGCGGGCGATATGCGGCGGTCGAGAAAGATCGAGCGGTGATAGGCGGCCCGATCCATCGGCACGATCCGCGCGTCGGGGCCGTCGAACGAATGGAGATAGTGATCGGGCGAGGCGAACAGCGCCCCGGGCAGTGCGTCATGCGGCAGCGGCATCGCCCAGCCTATAGCCTGTGCCGCCGGGTGCGGCTATCCCTCGCGCCGTGCCGACGCTCCATCTTCCCGGCCCCGGACAACCGCACGTGATCGTCGAGGCGGCGGGGGAGGCGCTCGCCGATCTCGACGATGCGCTGGTGGTGGATCTGTACAAGCGGCACGGCGCGCTGCTGTTCCGCGGCTTCGGCGCGGACGTTCCGCAGTTCCGCGAATTCGCGCGCCGCTTCAGCCCCACTGCCGTCGTCAACGAGAGCCCCGGCCGCACCCCGATCGATCCGCAGGCGAATATCCAGAGCGTCGATGGCGGCGCGGGCCCCTTCGCGCTGCATCCGGAGCTGTCCCGTGAGCCGTGGAAGCCCGACCTGGCGATGTTCTGCTGCCTGTCCGCGCCGAGCCGGGGCGGGCAGACGATCATCTGCGACGGCGTCGCTTTGGTCCGGGAGCTGCCCGCGCCGGTGCGCAGCGGCCTGGAAAACCGGCGGCTGCTCTATCTCAACCCGGTCTGGCCCGAGATGCTCGACTTCTGGCTGGGGACGCCGAACCCGAGCGCCGCGCAGTTCGCCGCGCCGCCGCCCTCCTGTCCCTATCGCTTTCACCGGATGCCGGACGGGCAGATCGCGCGCTTCTTCACTCGGCCGGTGTTTCACAAGCCAATGTTCACCGACGCGCCCGCCTTCGGCAATTTCCTGCTGTTCGCGCGCTTCACCCGCGGCCTTGCCGATCATCCGTTGCTCGACGATGGCCGCGCGGTGCCCGAGGAATGGTTGCAGGCGATCAAGGCGACGGGCGACCGGCTCAGCGCTGAGATCGGCTGGCGGGCAGGCGATCTGGTGATGCTCGACAATAGCCGTTTCATGCACGGGCGGACCGCGATCACCGATCTGGGCGAACGGATGATCGCGACCTATTTCGGCTATGTGGGCTTCGCGATCCCCGACGCCGAGGAGCCGCCCAACGCGCTGTGGCGTCAGCGCGATTTCGCGCCTCCGGCAGTGCCGATGAGCCTGCGCCGCAGGGGGTAGGTCAGGCGATTTCGAGCTTCAGCTCGCCATCGCCCTCGTCGACCTTCACCGTCGATCCGTCCTTCACTTGCCCGCGCAGGATCATGTCGGCGAGCTTGTCCTGCAAATGGCGCTGGACGGCGCGCTTGAGCGGCCGTGCGCCATAGATCGGATCATAGCCGACCCGGCCCAGCCACGCCCGCGCGCCGTCGCTGAGCTCGACGCGGATCTTGCGGTCGGCGAGCAGCTTCGACAGGCGCGCGACCTGGATATCGACGATCGGCGCCATGTCCGACGCGGCGAGCCGGTGGAACAGGATGATCTCGTCGAGCCGATTGAGGAATTCGGGCCGGAAATGGCCGCGGACGATTTCCATTACTTGCGGCTCGACGCTAGCGACATCCTCGCCCTCGCCCAGGTTCGACAGATACTGGCTGCCCAGATTCGAAGTCAGGATGATGATCGTGTTCGAGAAATCGACCGTGCGGCCCTGTCCGTCGGTCAGGCGGCCATCGTCGAGCACCTGCAGCAGCACGTTGAATACGTCGCCATGCGCCTTCTCGACTTCGTCGAACAGCACGACCTGATAGGGGCGGCGGCGGACGGCCTCGGTCAGCACGCCGCCTTCCTCGTAACCGACATAGCCGGGAGGCGCACCGATCAGGCGGGCGACGCTGTGCTTCTCCATGAACTCGCTCATGTCGATGCGGACCATCGCGCTTGAATCGTCGAACAGGAATTCGGCGAGCGCCTTGGTCAGCTCGGTCTTGCCGACGCCGGTGGGACCGAGGAACAGGAACGAGCCGAGGGGTCGATTCGGGTCCTGCAAGCCGGCGCGCGAACGGCGGACGGCGGTCGAGACGGCCTTGACGGCATCGGCCTGGCCGATCACGCGCTTGCCGATCGCTTCTTCCATGTGGAGCAATTTCTCGCGCTCGCCCTCCATCATTCGCTCGATCGGAATACCGGTCCAGCGCGCGACGACCGCGCCGATATCCTCGGCGGTCACTTCCTCGCGCAGCATCGCGCCCTTGGTGCTGGTCTGCGCCGCTTCGAGCTGCTTGGTCAGCGCGGGGATGGTGCCGTAATTGAGCTCGGCCATCTTCCCCAGATCACCCGCGCGCTGCGCCTGCTCGACTTCTAGACGCGCGGCCTCGAGCTGCTCCTTGAGCTTGCCCTCGGCGTTGATCTTGTCCTTTTCGGCCTGCCAGCGCCCGGTGAGTTCGGACGATTGCTGCTCAAGGTTCGCCAGTTCGGATTCGAGCGTGGCGAGCCGGTCCTTGGAGGCCGCGTCGGTCTCCTTCTTGAGCGCCTCGCGTTCAATCTTGAGCTGGATGATACGGCGATCGAGGTTCTCGATCTCCTCGGGCTTGGACTCGACTTCCATGCGGATGCGCGAAGCCGCTTCGTCCATCAGGTCGATCGCCTTGTCGGGCAGGAAGCGGTCAGTGATGTAGCGATTCGACAAGGTCGCAGCCGCCACGATCGCGCCATCGGTGATCCGAACGCCGTGATGGAGTTCGTATTTTTCCTTGAGCCCGCGCAGGATCGAGATCGTGTCCTCGACCGTGGGTTCGCCGACGAACACCGGCTGGAAGCGGCGCTGGAGCGCGGCGTCCTTTTCGACATATTTGCGGTACTCGTCGAGCGTGGTCGCGCCGATGCAGTGCAGCTCGCCGCGCGCGAGCGCGGGCTTGAGCAGATTGCCGGCGTCCATCGCGCCTTCGGTCTTTCCCGCGCCGATCAGCTGATGCATCTCGTCGATGAAGAGGATGATGTCGCCTTCGCCCGCCTTGACCTCGTCGAGCACGCCCTTGAGCCGCTCCTCGAACTCGCCACGATACTTTGCGCCCGCGATCAGCGAGCCCAGATCGAGCGACATCAGGGTGCGGTCCTTAATCCCGTCGGGCACATCGCCATTGACGATGCGCAGCGCGAGGCCCTCGGCGATCGCGGTCTTGCCGACGCCGGGCTCGCCGATGAGGACGGGATTGTTCTTGGTGCGCCGTGCGAGGATCTGGATGGTGCGGCGGATCTCCTCGTCGCGGCCGATGACGGGATCGAGCTTGCCCGCGCGGGCATCGGCGGTGAGGTCGCGCGCGAATTTCTTGAGCGCGTCGTAGCGGTCCTCGGCGGAGGCGGTGTCGGCGGTGCGGCCACCGCGCAGTTGGTTGATCGCTTCGTTGAGCCCATTGGCAGTCACGCCAGCAGCCGCCAGCGCCTTGCTCGCGGCATTGTTGGACAAAGCGAGCGCGAGCAGCAGCCGCTCGACCGTGACGAAGCTGTCGCCCGCCTTCTGCGCGACCTGTTCGGCCTGGTCGAGCACGCGAACCGCGTCGTTATCGAGCCCCGGCTGCTGCTGCGCGCCGCCGCCCGAGACGGCGGGGATCTTCGCCAGCGCGGCGTCGGTTTCGGCGAGCGCTTTCTTGGCATCGCCGCCAGCTGCGCCGATCAGGCCGGCAGCCATGCCCTGCTCGTCCTCGAGCAACGCCTTGAGGAGATGCTCGGGTGCGATCCGCTGATGGCTCATGCGGATGGCGACAGTCAGCGCCGATTGGAGGAAGCCCTTGGCGCGATCGGTAAATTTGTCGAGATTCATGTTGGACCCTGTTACCCTTCGCGGAAACAGATGGTGTTGCACATTGGCAACACAAGAGGGGATGCGCAATGTTGCTGCTTTCTGCCGCGCTGCTGCTCGCGATGCAAACCACGCCGGAATATGCGTTGGTCGAAGTGCGCGAGGGGGCCAAGGGCTGCGAATATCGCGCCGAGGGCCGCAGGCTCACTCAGCCGCAGCTCGAGCATCGCGCCAAGGTCTGGGCGCGGCAGGGGCGCAAGGGGGAAGTGCAGACCGACCGCAACATCTCGTTCGTCTGCGCCGGGCAGGCCATTTTCATCATGCAGAATGCCGGGATGGAGAAGGTCGCCTATGTCGGCAAGCCGATCGGGCCGAGCGTGGTCCTCGCGATCCCGGCACAGGGTTGCGCGCCGATCGCCAATGGCGAAACGCTGACGATGGATGCGCTGCGGACACACGCGGCGCAATGGGGCCGCGATAGAGTAGAGCTCACCATCATGCCCGATCAGCACGCTTCGTATGAGTGCGTCGACGCAGTGCTGAAGATCATCAAGGATTCCAGCGGCATCAAGCTGGGTTTCGTTGGCAACGAGGCGCCCGCACGATGAAATGGCTCAAGCGCATCGGCCTGATGCTGGCCGTGCTTGTCGCCGCGCCCGTGACGGCGGCTAGCGCCCAATCCGGGGTGCCGCCGTCGATCTGGCTAATCGTCGAGGATGGACCGGAGGGTTGTACGCTGAAAATCAACAACCGATCGACGAACTTCGATCAGCTGGAGCAACAAGCGCGTACGTGGAAGGCAGAGGGTAGCGCGGCCGGGATCATCTTCGAAAGGACGTCGGTGCGCTGCATCAGCGCGGCGATCGTTCAGCTCGAACGGGGCGGGATTAGCTACATACATTTCACGCAAGGTGGTGCCCGGGAGGTGGTCCAGGTCGGCGTTCCTGCCGGGGTTTGTGGCGTGACGATCGATGGGCGTGCGGCGAGCCTGCCGGACCTGAGCAATCGCGCGGCGTCCTGGGCCCGGACGCAACCGCTCATCGATTTGCAACTCGGCGCGGGGGTCCGCGGCGAGTGCGTCAGTCAGGTCATATCAATTCTCAAAAATACCAACCCTACGGGGATCAGGCTCGACCTTCTGAGGATCGGGTTCGTGAACACCAAGCCTGTTCAAAGGAGCTCCGGCCAATGAAATGGCTGCGCCGCGCCGGCCTGACGCTGATCATCCTCATCGCGGTCATCGCCTTCGGGCTCGCCACCTGGGAGCCGTTACTGGCCCAGCGCATGACCCCGCCGCCCGAGCACAAATACAACGCCGAGATCGTCCGCGACGATTTCGGGGTGCCGCATATCTTCGGGGTGACCGATCCGGACGTCGCCTATGGCATCGCCTATGCCCATGCCGAGGATGATTTCTCGACGCTACAGGAAGTGCTCGCGATGACGCGCGGGCGGCTGGGTGCGATCAACGGGCAGGATGGGGCAAAGACCGATTTCGTGGTGGCCCTTCTCGGTGCCCGCGACACGGTGAAGCGCGATTATATGAAGCAGCCCGCGGATGTGCGCGCGCTGCTCGATGGCTATGCGGCGGGGCTCAACCGCTATGCCGAGACGCATCCCGACGAAGTCCGGCTGGCCAAGCTGTTCCCGGTCAATGGGGAGGATGTCGCGACAGGCTTCGTGGTGCGCTCGCCCTTCTTCTTCGGGCTCGATGCGGTGCTGGGCGCGCTGGCGGGAGACAAGGCGCTCCCCATCGAAAGTGCCGGGCCCGCGCCCGACGCGCCCAACGTCACGCCGATTGGGCCCGAGCCGGAGAAGGCCGGATCGAACGCCTTCCTCGTCGCGCCGAAGCGGTCGTCGGACGGCACCACGCGGATGGTGTCCAATTCGCACCAGCCGTGGCGCGGGGGCGCGGCGTGGTACGAGCTGGTCGTCCATTCGAAGGCGGGGTGGAACTTCGCGGGCGCCACCTTCCCCGGCGCGCCCTATCCGCTGATGGGACATAACGAGCATCTCGGCTGGACCAACACCGTCAACCGGCCCGACCTGATCGACGTCTACAAGCTCGTGCTCAACCCGGCGGGCGACCAGTATCGCTATGATGGCGCGTGGCGGCCGCTGGAAAAGCGCACCGTCTGGCTGCCGGTGAAGCTGTGGGGGCCGTTCGTGCTGCCGGTGCCCAAGACCGTGTATCGGGCCATCCAGGGCCCGGTGATCCAGAACAAGAGCGGATCGTACGCGCTGCGCTATGCCGGAGCCGACCAGCTCAAGATGGTCGAACAATATTACCGGATCAATCGCGCCCAAAATTTCGACGAATGGCAAAAGGCGATGGCGATCCAGGGCGTGCCGGGGACCAATTTCCTCTACGCCGACCAGGCCGGCAACATCGCTTATTTCTACAATGCGTCCTTCCCGAACCGCCAGCCGGGGTTCGACTATTCGAAGGTGCTGCCGGGCGACACGTCGAAGGATTATCTGCCGGGGACGGTCCCCTGGGCGATGATCCCGCGCAATGTGAACCCGGGATCGGGCTTCCTGATCAACGCCAATAATTCGCCCTATCAGGCGGCGGGGCAGGGCTATGAAATCCCCACGCAGCCGCCCTTGCTGGGGGTCGAGACCGACACCACCAATCGCGGCACCCGGGCGCTGGAGCTGATGGGAGCGGACGGGTCGATTTCGTACGACGACCTCATCCGTATCAAGTTCGATTCGGGCGTGGCGCGTGACGGCTATTTGGGACGCTGGTATGCCGAGATCATCGCGGTCGATCCGAAGGGCGACTCGCTGCTCAAGAAGGCGCACGACCTGCTGGCCGGGTGGGACTGGAATTATGACGGCAAGGGCGCGGCGGACAGCCTCGCTTACTCGATCCTGCGGGTGCCGAACCGCTGGCATTACGACCGCAAGGGCAAGCCAGACGCGCGCACCGTGCTGCTGGAGGCAGCGACTTATCTGCAGAAGCATTTCGGGCGGCTGGACTTGCCGCTCGGCGCGTTCATCCGGCTGCGGCAGGGCGAGATCGACTTGCCGATGGACGGCGGGCCCGATTCGCTGCGCGCCGCGACCAGCTATGACGAGCTTCCGGACGGGCGGCTCGCGATCAAGCATGGGGACAGCTTCATCATGGTGGTGACCTGGGACCGATCGGGCCGAGTCAATTCGGAGTCGATCTCGCCCTTTGGTGCGGCGATCACGCGGCCGGGATCGAAGCACTATACCGATCAGGCGGCGATGTTCGTCGCGCACCGGTTCAAGCCGGTGTGGTTCGCGCCGGCGAGTTTGCGAGGGCATGTGGAGAGAAGGTACCGGCCTTAGTCTCCCTCTCCCCGCTTGCGGGGAGAGGGAAGGGGCCCGCCGCGCAGCGGTGGGAAGGGAGAGGGGCAGTCGTAGCCCAGTCTCACTGCCCCTCTCCCTTCCGCCGATTTCATCGGCTCCCTCCCTCTCCCCGAACGGGGAGAGGGAAATTAGGGCTTCGGCGCCGGTGCCCTGGGCTGCCCCGGCGCGAACCGGTCGCCGAAGCTGTTCCCCTCATACCAGCGCGGTGCTTCCGCTCCGTCCGCGATCTCGCGTGCGATCAGATAGTTGATCTGCGCGAACTTGGCTCCCGCTTCCCAGTTGAACGCCTGGTCGGTCTGGTCCGAGACCTTGTGGTAATTGGTCGCGAGGAAGGTGCGGAACGCCTTTTCGCCGCCATTCGCAAAGCCCGTCATCAGGAACACCGAAGGCACCCCGGCCTTGACGAAGCTGTAGTGATCCGAGCGGACGAAGAATTGCTCTTCGGGCATCGGATCGGGCGACAGCTTCACGCCCATCCGTCCCGCCGCGCGCTCGACGATCGGGCCCATCGTCGAATGCTCGGCTCCGAACGCGACCACGTCCCTGAAGTCGTAGAGCAGGATCGGCATGTCGAGATTGACGTCGGCAATCACCTTTCCGTTCGGCCCCACCACCGGATATTTGGCGAGATATTCGGAGCCGAGCAGTCCGTCTTCCTCCGCCGTCAGCGCGACGAACAGGATCGAGCGCCTGGGCGGCTGCTTGCTCTCGGCAAAGGCGCGCGCGGCCTCCAGCATCGTCGCGACGCCCGCGGCATTGTCCATCGCGCCGTTATAGATCTTGTCCTTGCCCGGCAGGTTCGGGTCGGTGCCTTCGTGATCGAGATGCGCGGAGAGGACGACATATTCGTTCTTGAGCCTGGGGTCCGATCCCGGCAGCACGCCGATGACATTGGGGCTCGGCGTGATCTTGACCTTGCTGGTGCGCTCGATCGTGATCTTCGCCTTGAGCGGATAGCCTTTGGGCCGCGTGCCCGCCGCGATCGATTCATAGAGCGCGTCGGGCGTATCGAGCAGCCCGGCGGCGACCTTCGAATTGGCGTAGGCCTCGATCGGCGCGCCGGGTTCCGCTCCCAGCGGCACGCCGTTCGGACCCAGCCAGGTCGATTGCCCGCGCAGGAAATAGCTGCGCGCCGCACTCCACGAGACGCGCTTCTCGTCGGCGGGCGTGAGGATATAGACCAGCCCGGCCGCGCCGTGCTTGCCCGCGATCACGCTCTTGTCGAGCTGCGCGGCGGCGCGCGCGTCCTCGGCGGCCATGCCCCTGGGCACCCCGAACAGGACGACGACGATCTTCCCCCTGGCATCGAGCCCGGCATAATCCTCGTCGAGGCCATAGCCCGCGAACACTGTGTTCGCGGTCACGGTCTGCGTGGCGTTGCCGGTGCGCGGCGAGGGGGCGATCAGCACCTCGGCGCCATTCTCGAACTTCGCGGCGCCAACGCTCAGGCTGGCGGGCCTGGCCGCGTCGAGCGAATATTCGGCGAGCGGGACCATCTGGTACCAGCTGCCGCCGGGCCCGCCGGGCTTGAGCCCCATCGCCTCGAACCGACTGGCGACATAGCGCGCGGCGATCTCATGCCCCCGCGTCCCGGCATTGCGGCCCTCCAGTTCGTCGCTGGCGAGGAAATCGACATGCGCCTTGACCGCCATCGGGCTGATCGCGGGGACCTCCGGCGCGACCTGCGCCTGGGCCGCGACCTGCGCCTGGGCGAACGAAAGAGCGGCTAAAATCAGGCGGATGCGCATCGATGGACCCCCGGGGACGGCACTATATCCCCGAAAGGCTAGTGCAAAAGCCCCCGCCCGGAAAGGCGACACATGGCCGCAACACGCTTTCGGTTGCGGAGCCCGGGGCCCCCGCTATTCTCCGCGCCATCCAAATGTCTTTTCCGGGGATTCGCACATCATGAGACCCTTCCTCTCGCTTTGCGCCGCAGCCGCCTGCGCGCTCGCGTTCGCTTCCGCGCCGGTCGCGGCCCAAAGTCAGACGGCGCCCGCGCGGCCCGCCGCCAAGCCGGCGCCGGTGTCGGTGCTCGCCAAGTCGATCGACATTCCGTACCAGGAATTCACGCTGGCGAATGGCCTGCGCGTCATCGTCCATACCGACCGCAAGGCGCCGATCGTCGCGGTTTCGGTGTGGTACGATGTCGGTTCGAAGCACGAGCCCAAGGGCAAGACCGGCTTCGCGCATCTGTTCGAGCATCTGATGTTCAACGGGTCGGAGAATGCCCCGGACGATTTCTTCGAGCCGCTGCGCCAGGTCGGCGCGACCGATTTCAATGGCACCACCAGCTTCGACCGCACCAATTATTTCGAGACGGTGCCCACCGCGGCGCTCGACCGCGCGCTGTTCCTCGAAAGCGACCGGATGGGCTGGCTCACCGGCGCGATCACGCAAGGCGTGCTCGACGAGCAGCGCGGCGTCGTCCAGAACGAGAAGCGGCAGGGCGACAATAATCCCTATGGCCTCGTCTTCTACAGCCTGCTGCGCGGGGTCTTCCCCGATGGCGCGCCGTACAGCCATTCGCCGATCGGTTCGATGTCCGATCTCGACGCCGCCAGCCTCGAGGACGTGAAGAACTGGTTCCGCTCGCATTATGGGCCGAACAACGCGGTGCTGGTGCTTGCGGGCGATATCGATGTCGCCACCGCGCGTCCGCTGGTCGAGAAATATTTCGGCCAGATCCCGAGCGGCCCCAAGAGCGTGCTGCCGACGATGGCGGTCCAGCCGCTCGCGGCGCCCAAGACCGAAGTGATGAAGGATCGGGTCGCCAATACGCGCATCTATCGCGCCTGGCCGGTGCCGGGCCTCAACGATCCCGACGCGACGCCGCTGACGGTGTTCGGCAGCGTGCTCGGCGGGCTTTCGAGCTCGCGGCTCGATAACGCGCTGGTCCGCAAGGAGAAGCTCGCGGTCAATGTCGGTACCGGCATCCAGTCGCTGTCGCAGGGCGGCATCTTCATCGTCACGGTCGATGTGCGACCCGGGGTGGATCCCGCGGTCGTGATCAAGCGGCTCGACGAGATCATGGCCGATCTGATCGCCAACGGCCCGACCGCCGATGAAGTCACGCGAGTCGCGACCAACAGCATTTCGGGCCGCATCGCCGGCCTTGAGTCCGTCGGCGGCTTTGGCGGCAAGGCCGTCGCGCTCGCTTCTGGCGCGCTCTATTCGAACGATCCGGGCTTCTACAAGAAGGAGCTCGGCCGGCTTGCGAGCACCACTCCGGCCCAGGCGCGCGCCGCCGCCGCCAAGTGGCTGACCAAGCCCGCCTACACGCTCACGGTCGAGCCCGGCGCGCGCGAAGCCTATGTCGAGGCCGAGCCAGTGGCGAAGGCCGCCGCCGACAATACGCCGCCGGTCAAGGGCACGCGCGGGGCGCTCCCCGGGGTCGGCACGATCGGCGATCTCGATTTCCCCGACGTCACCCGCGCCAAGCTGAGCAACGGCGTCGAGATCGTCTATGCCCAGCGCACCGCGGTGCCGATCACGCAGGTCGTGATCAGCTTCGATGCCGGGCAGGTGGCCGATCCCGATGACAAGCTGGGGCTGCAATCGCTGGCGCTGTCGGTGATGGACGAAGGCACCACCTCGCTCGATTCGATCGGCATCGCCGAAGCGAAGGAGCGGCTGGGCGCGCGGATCAACACCGGCAATTCGGCGGACCGCACTTATATCAGCCTGTTCACGCCGAGCCCGAACCTGGGCGCTTCGGTCGACCTGCTCGCCGATGTCGTCCAGAACCCGGCGTTCAAGCCCGAGGAAGTCGAGCGTGTCCGTCATCAGCTGCTCGCGGGCATCCAGCAGGAACTGACCAGCCCGCAGGGCCTCGCCCAGCGCGCGCTGCCCAAGCTGGTCTATGGCAATTCGCCCTATGCCAAGCTGGCTGCGGGCAGCGGCGATCCGGTGGCGGTCGCCAAGCTCACTCGCGACGATCTGGTCGGCTTCCACCAGGCGTGGATCCGGCCCGACAAGGCCAAGATCTTCGTGGTCAGCGATCGTCCGCTGAGCGAAGTCCTGCCCGCGCTCGAGGCGCGCTTCGGCAAGTGGCAGGGCACCGGCACGGCCGGCACCAAGGCGTTCAACGTCGCACCCGCGATGGCGACGCCGCGGATCGTCCTCATCGACCGGCCCGATTCGCCGCAGTCGCTGATCGTCGGCGCGCAGCTCACCGGGATCGACAGCCAGAGCGACTTGCTCAACGTCGTCACCGCGAACGAAGTGCTGGGATCGGGCTTCCTGTCGCGGATCAACATGAACCTGCGCGAGGGCAAGCATTGGTCGTACGGCGTGCGTGGCGGCTTCAACTGGTATGAGCATGCCCTGCCCTATGTCATCTCGGCGCCGGTTCAGGCGGACAAGACCGGCGCGTCGATCGTCGAGCTTCGCATGGAGGTCCGCGACTTCCTGACGACGCGAGGGGTGACGACCGCCGAGTTTGAACGCACGATCAACGGCGACACGCGCCAGCTGGCGGGCTCGTTCGAAACCTCGGATTCGGTGCTCGGCGCGATGCAGACCAACGACATCCGCCACCGGCCTGACAATTATTACGACACGCTCGCCGGCCGGTATCGCGCGATGAAGCCCGAGCAACTCGACGCCGCGGCGCGCGGGGCGCTCAATCCGGACAATTTCGTCTGGGTGGTGGTCGGCGATGCGGCCAAGGTGAAGCCGCAGCTTGACAGTCTCGGCCTGCCCGTGGAGGTCATCCCGGCAACGGCCTTGGCGCCCGCCAAGCCCAAGTGAGAGGACTTAAAAATGGCCAATGTTGACGGAAGCTGGGATACGCTGGTGAAGTCGCCGATGGGCGACCAGAAGGCGACGCTCACCATCACCAGCTCGGGCGACAGCTTCACCGGCACCTATTCGGGCGCGATGGGCACGACCGACGTGAAGGACGGCAAGGTCGATGGCGACAAGCTGACCTGGAAGCTCGACATCAGCGTGCCGATGCCGATGACGCTCGACGGCGAAGCCACGGTCGATGGCGACACGCTGACGGGCACCGTCACCGCGGGCGCATTCGGTGCGTTTCCGCTGACGGGCACGCGGGTGGGGTGAACGGCCTTTTCATGAGGCGTTGAAAGGGGCTCGCTTCCGGACGGAGGCGGGCCCTTTTTCTTGGAAGATCGCAACCCCATTCGTCGTTCCGGCGAAGGCCGGGATCCAATCTCTTGTCTGCGTCCTCTGCGCGATTAAAAGAAGAGTTGGCTCACGCGGAGGCGCAAAGAACGCGGAGAAGAAAAAAGTCACGCAACGACGCGACGGCACGCCGGCGTCTCCGCTTGGCGCACTCTTCGTGCCTTCGCGTCTTCGCGTGAACCCCTTCCTTCTTCTTCTTCTTCTTCAGCGCGCCAAAAGGAAGAATGGATTCGGGCAAAGGCGCGAAGGCGCGAAGAGAAGAATAAACTGAATTCCGTCTATCGCCGCGATGATGCTCCCGGCTTGCGCTGGATCGGCACCTCCGGCGAGGCGCCTGCCATATTGATGCCGCCTTCGGAGGGACACATGCCCAATGAGCAATATCGTGGGCCTGCTGGCACAAATCGCCGTGACGCTTCAACCTGCACCGCGCGATGTGGCGCTTGAGCTGATCCGGGGCTTTGTCGGGGCCGTTCAGCGCAGCCCCGAGCATGCGAAGGAATTTGCGAGCAGCGGAGCCAGCATTGATTCTGGCGACTTTGCAGGCGGACGAAGCATCGACACCTTTGCCCGCGCGGCGAGCAAATGCGCGCTCCAGTCGATTTCGCAACCCGCGGTTCCGGTGAACTGGAAACTGGACGGGGCGCGCTATTTCAAGGTCGTTTGGCGATGCCCTCCGCCCTTCGGTCCTCGCGAGGGATCCGTCCTCTCCGTCGATTTGTTCGTAAGAGAGAAAATCGTCGCAGGCAGAGGCCGGTATTACGACGAGTAGGGGCCCCGCCTACCGCACCACCCGCGTCACATGCCCCATCTTGCGCCCCGGCCGCGCCTCGTGCTTGCCGTAGAGGTGCAAATGCGCGCCGGGCTCGCTCAGTAGCGCTTCCCAGCGCGCGGCGTCGTCGCCGATCAGGTTTTCCATCTCCGCCCGCTCGCCCGCGATCGCCGTGCTGCCCAGCGGCAGCCCGCAGATCGCGCGGATATGGTTTTCGAACTGCGAGGTCTCGGCGCCCTCGATGGTCCAATGGCCGCTATTATGGACGCGCGGGGCCATTTCGTTGAACACCGGGCCATCCGCCGTCGCGAAGAATTCGAGCGCGAGCACGCCGATATGGCCGAGTGCTTCCGCGACCTTCGCGGCAAGCGCCATCGCTTCGTCCTGCTGTGCCGCGATCTCCGCCGGGGCGGGCACCGATGAGCGGTGGAGGATGCCCGCGCGATGCTCGTTCCACGGCGCGGGATAGACTACGGTGGCACCATCCTCACGCCGCGCGATCAGGATCGAGAATTCGTGGGAAAAGGTGACGAAGCCCTCGGCGATCGAGGGTTGGCCGGCTACCGCCGCCCATGCCGCATCGGCCTCGCCCGGCGCCATGATCCGCGCCTGGCCCTTGCCGTCATAGCCCATGCGCAGCGTCTTGAGGATCGCGGGCACGCCGGTTTCGGCGAGCGCGCCCGCCAGATCCGCGCCCGTCTCGACCAGTGCGAACGGCGCGGTCCGCCCGCCCAGATCGCGGACGAACTGCTTCTCGGCATTGCGCACCTGCGCGACTTCGAGCGACTTCATTCCCGGCCGCACGGGCACCTTGTCCGCGATCAGCCGTAGCGGCTCCAGCGGGACATTCTCGAACTCGTAAGTCACCACGTCGCACGCCCCGGCGAACGCCATCAGCGCGTCGGCGTCGTCATATTCCGCGCGCGTGAAGGCCGATGCGACGTCGTTCGCCGGGCCGCTTTCGGGCGCGAACACATGAATGCGATAGCCGAGCTGCGCCGCCGCCATGCCAAGCATCCGGCCGAGCTGGCCGCCGCCCATGATGCCGATCGTCGCTCCCGGCGGGATGATCTTCATTGCGGGTCGGTCGCCACGTTATCGGTCTGCTTCGCGCGCCAGTCCTGCAACCGGGCGGAGAGCGCCGGATCGCCTAGCGCGAGGATCGAGGCGGCGAACAGCCCGGCATTGATCGCGCCAGCCTTGCCGATCGCCAGCGTTCCGACCGGCACGCCGCCGGGCATCTGGACGATCGAGAGCAGGCTATCCATGCCCTTCAGCGCCTTGGATTCGACCGGCACGCCGAGCACCGGCAGATGCGTCATCGACGCCGCCATGCCCGGCAGATGCGCGGCGCCGCCCGCGCCCGCGATGATCACGCTGATCCCGCGACTCGCCGCGCCGCTGGCATAGTCATAGAGCCGCTGCGGGGTGCGGTGCGCGGAGACGATTTTGGTCTCGTGCGCGACGCCCAGCGCGTCGAGCGTCTCGGCGGCATGACGCATCGTCTCCCAATCGGAAGTGCTGCCCATGATGATGCCGACAAGAGGTGTGTCCGTCATCCGCCCCGTCCCGATTTTAGGAGTGCCGGTCACTAGAGGCGAGGGGCGGAGAGGGCAATAAAATCCTCCCCAGCTTGCTGGGGGAGGGGGACCGCGCCCGAAGGGCGTGGTGGAGGGGCGCCGCGAAGACGGCGATGACGCTCTCCACGAACCTGATACCGCCGTCTTCGCGGCGCCCCTCCACCATCGCTGCGCGACGGTCCCCCTCCCCGAGAAGCGCTCGGGGAGGAATTGAGTCAGCGCTCGCTCAGATAATAACGGTCGGTCGCGTTCAGCGCCGCGTCGAGCTCGTACACGATCGGCTGTCCGGTCGGGATTTCGAGACTGGCGATCTCGTCGTCCGAAATCCCCGACAGATGCTTGACCAGCGCGCGCAGCGAATTGCCATGGGCGGAGATCAGCACGCGCTTGCCTGCGCGCAGTTCGGGCGCGATCCGTTCCTCCCAATAGGGCAGCACGCGCGCGATCGTATCCTTCAGGCTCTCGGTCTGGGGGATCGGCACGCCGTGATAGCGCGGGTCCTTGGCGAGGTCCCAGGGCGAGCCCTCCTCGGGCAAAGGCGGCGGAATGTCGAAGCTGCGGCGCCAGATCTTGACCTGCTCGTCGCCATGCAGCGCGGCCGTCTCGGCCTTGTCGAGGCCGGTGAGGCCGCCATAATGCCGCTCGTTGAGCTTCCAGCTCTTCTCGGTCGGCAGCCACAGCCGCCCCATCGCTTCCAGCGCCAGATTGAGCGTCTTGATCGCGCGGCTCTGGAAGCTGGTGAAGGTCAGGTCGAAATCCATGCCCCTGGCCTTGAGCAGCTCGCCCGCCGCCCAGGCCTCGGTCCGGCCCAGTTCGGTCAGGTCGACATCCCACCAGCCGGTGAAGCGGTTTTCGAGGTTCCAGGCCGACTGGCCGTGGCGGATCAGGACGAGGCTGGGCATGCGGACTCCTTCGTTCGCGGCCCTCTTAGCGCCAAGTCAGCATGCGTCGAGCCCTCTCGTTATTGCAGGGGAAGCTCCAGTCGGCTTCGAAACTGGCCGCCATCGGCTGCTCCCCCTCAGGAGCATGGAGCATAGGACAGCGTCGAAGGAGCGCAACGATTTGCGGCGAGAGGATGATATGTTATCACGCGGCTCATGTTTGCGCTCGCCCTTCTGCTTGCCGCTGCGCCGGCCCCGGATCCCGAAGCATTGCGGCAGGTGATCATCGCCAGATGCGGGATCGCGGCGGACCGCCTCGCGGTCGAGCCCTGGACCGATCCGCCGGAGGAGGTGCTGGTCGTGAAGGGCGACGAATTGCTCCCCGATGGCCAGTTGAGCTGCCTGGGCGCCGCGCTTTCCCAAGCGAATGTGGAAGGGTACCCCGTCGCCTTCAGTTTCGACGATTTTGCGCTCGGCAAACGCTACAGCATTCTCCGCGGACGCGAGGGGCTGGCCCAAATGGGGCTGCTCGACCGGCTACCGGTCTATGATGCGGAGCGTGAGACGCGCGCCCGGTTCGCGCGCCGGCTCGAACGGCTGTGCAAAGCGCGGCCGGGGTCGCTGCTGATCGTGCGGAGGGGCAATATCCGCGTCCGCGCCCATGTGTTCGACGATCCGAAACTGCTGGGCAGTGACGCGGTAGTCTGCGCGGTCAATGCGCTGGAGGCGTCGGGCTTCAATGCGTTGGGAATGCCCGAGGCGATCTATGTGCCGGTTACAGTGGTCACAACACCCGCGTCATGAACCAGCTGAACGGATCGTCCTTCGGATAGTCACCGAACGACCCGCAGTCGGAAAAGCCGAACTTGCGGTACAGCGCATGCGCCGCGTCGAACGCCGGGCCCGATCCGGTTTCGAGGCTCAGCCGGTGGTATCCGCGTTCACGCGCGGTCGCCATGATCTTCTGGAGAAGATGCGCGCCCACGCCCTTGCCCAGATGCTGGGGCCAGGTGCGCATCGACTTGATCTCGCCATGCTCGCCGTCGATCTGCTTGAGCGCGCCGCACCCGAGCAGTTCGTCCCCGTCCCATGCGGTCCAGAAGGTCACGTCCGCGCGCTTGAGCCCCGACAGGTCGAGCGCATGCACGCTCTCCGGCGGCGAATTGGCGTGCATTCCCTGAAGGTGGAAGCGCAGCAGCTCGATGACTTGCGGCGCATCGAGCCCGCCTTCGCGAATATCCATTGCGGCGTCGTAACATTCTCTTGGAAGTGAGCAAGCGGCGGTCGATCAAATCTCGTCGATCATCCCCGCCAGCGTTTCGAGACAGGCATGCGCCAGCATTTTGCAACGCGCCGGGCTCCACGCGAACTCGGCGTCGGCATTGGCCTCATGGTCCTTGAAAGGCATTTCCAGCGTCATCGACACCGCGCCGAAGCGCTCGGCGAGCTGGTTGGTCGACATCGACAGATTGGCCGTCCCCGGGGCCGATTTCTCATAGCCCAGGTCGAGCTGAAACTCGGGCGTCGTATCCGCCAGCCGGCGGCCGAATTCGTAATATTTCTCGCCCAGTTCGTCGGTCCAACTCGGGATGCCTTCGAAGCCCGCGAGGAAATTGGCCGGGATCGCCTCGTCGCCATGCACGTCCATCGCGAAATCGACGCCGGTCTCGTCCATCCGCTGGCGGACGAGGAAGACCTCGGGGCTCTTCTCCATGCTCGGCGAGTGCCATTCGCGGTTGAGGTTGATCCCCGCGGCGTTGGTGCGCAGGTGTCCGCGGCGCGATCCGTCGGGGTTCATGTTGGGCACGATGTGGAAGGTCGCCTTCTCGCGCAGCGCCACCGCGGTCGCGTTATCTGCGTCAGTCAGCATCTCCAGCGCGCCTTCGGCCCACCATCCGGCCATCGATTCGCCGGGATGCTGGCGGGCATAGAGCCACACGCTCTTGGGTCCGGTGCCGAGCGTCAGGCAATCGAGCGGCTGGCCATCGAGCGTCTCGCCGAGCTGCGTGAGCGTGACGCCCGGCATCAGCGCGGTACGGCTGACCAGATCGTGGTGCCGCTCCATCGAATAGGGCGCGAAATAGGCGAACCAGGTGAAGTCGGCGTCGATCGCCCTGGTGAAGCTCAGCACCCCGTCGGCGTAGGACGAATCGGTGGTGCGCCAATTCTCGCGGTCGGTGCTCCAGCGCGCCTTGTACCCCGGCCAGCCGAACGCATAGGCCGCGCCGCCCGCGTTGAGGATGCGGAAGGTGAGCGTGCGCCCCTTCGCCCCGGCCACGCGGAAGTGGAACCACTGGTAGAAGTCGGAGAGATGATCCTTGGCGATTTCGAGATCGACGCGGTCGCCCTCGATGCCAATGACGCGGATGTTGCCGCTGTCGAAGCCGGCGTTGATGCTGATGGTCATTTGACGGTGATAGTGATGCCGCTTTCGCCGGGGAAGCCCTTGAACAGCGCTTTTGCGAGGCGGTCGGCGGTCGCCTGGGGCTGGACTCCGGCTTCCTCGGTGACGGCGCGGCCTTCCCAGACGATGGTGTTGTCGCTGCGGCGCTTGATCTGGACCGAGAGTTCGGTGCCGACGACCTGCACGGTCTTGCCGCCGACGGGGATGCCGACTCCGCCGCCGCCGCCCACGCCGCCGCGCCGCCCGCCGCTATAGCTCCCCCCGCCCAGGCCGATGGTCACCGCTGGCGGCGTGCGCACGCTGCCGCGCGATTCGTGCTTGTACGAGACTGCGGCGATAAAGGGTGAAGCCTCGCCGCCGCCGGGAGTGAAGCCCAGTTTCGCCAATTCTCCCGAGACCGCGTCGATATAGAGCTGATCCTCCGGGCTGGAGCCCGCATAGCCAGTGAGCGGCTCGACCGAGATCGAATCGCCCGCGATCGGCATGCCGAGATGGAAGCGAGTCACGTCGATCGGCCCGGGGCGGATGCTCGTCGCGCAGCCCCCGAGAATCAGCAGCGACGCGATCATTGCGGTGCTCAACATGCGTTTCATCGGCGTGCTCCCTGCTATACCGGGCCTTGGATCCACGCAGTGAAACACGACTCCTTCCGAGTCGGTTCCGTAACGTCTTGCGATCTTCGCGGATGAGTCGGGCGTGCCTTGACTTGGGCGGGAACGACCCTTAGGGCGGCGCCTCTTTTCCAGCACCATTATTCGAGAAGCGAATCGGTCATGAAGATCGTGAATTCACTCAAGTCGCTCAAGGACCGGCACCGCGATAACCGCGTGATCCGCCGCCGCGGGCGCATCTACGTCATCAACAAGGTCAATCGCCGCTTCAAGGCCCGCCAGGGCTAAGCGCTTTTTCCCGAGTTAGCCGCACCGGCCCGCTCCCCCACCCGGCCTCCCATCGGCAGTATATTCTGTGGGAGGCCGGGTGGGGGAGCGGGCCGGTGCCGTCTGTCAAACCAAGAGTCGTCATCTTCGATGTCGGCGGGGTGCTGTTCCAGTGGAGCCCCCGGTTCCTCTACGAGCGCCTGATCGAGGACGATCGGGCGCTCGACGCATTTCTGGATAAGGTCGTCACGCGCGACTGGCATTTCCAGCACGACTGCGGCCGCCCCTTCGCCGAGACTTCGGCCGAGCTGGTCGCGCAATTCCCCGAGCACGAAGCGCTGATCCGCGTATGGCAGGATCGTTTCAACGAGACGATTCCGGGGCCAGTGCCCGGCACGGTCGAGATTCTTCAGGAACTGGATGCCGCGGGCGTGCCGCTGTTCTGTATCACCAATTTCTCGGGCGAGTTCTGGCCGCCTTTCATCGCGACCCGGCCCGATGTGTTCGGCCGCTTCCGCGACATCATCGTCTCTGGCGACGAGAAACTGATCAAGCCCGATCCCGCGATCTACGCGCTGGCGCTGGAGCGATTCGGCCTGGCGCCGGGCGAGGCGGTGTTCATCGACGATGTCCCCGCCAACGCCGAAGCGGCGACCCGCGCGGGGATTCGGGGGATTCGCTTCACCGATGCCGAAGCGTTGCGGGCGGAGCTTGTGGAGTTGGGGTTGTTGACTGAGCAGAAGTAATTGCGTACACGGTGTACACAATCGGAGCCGGCTCATGAAAATGTCAGTACGCGAAGCTCGCGCGCATTTTGCGTCGGCCCTCGAAGCGGCCGAACGCGGCGAGCATGTCATCATCACCAAGAACGGCAAGGCCGTCGCGGAAATCGGGCCGCCGCGTGAGAAGCTCCCGAGCGAGGAGGGTTTTTGGGAGCGCAACGCGCGCGTTCGCAAGGAGATGGGGCTCGATAAGCCCCGCACTGACCCTCGTTCGGCCGATGAGTGGCTCGAAGAATTCAACGATCCTGCGTTGATCGATGAGCTGTTCGGCAAATATTATGATGGCACAGCGGACGATTTGTGAGGCTGCTGCTCGACACACACGTTCTGGTATGGCTCGCGAATAGGCCCGAGAAGCTGAGCGATGCGGCAAGAGACTTGCTGGCGCGGCCCAGCAACCGCGCCTTCGTCTCCTCGGTCAGCTTCTGGGAGCTGCGGATCAAATGGAATGTTTCTCGAGAGGCATTGCGCGAAAATCTTCTCGATCCGGTGGCGGCCATCCCCTTTGCGGAGCAGCACGGATTCGAGCTTGCGGTACTCGCGCCCGCCGACTGCATTGTCTCGCTGGAGGTAAAACTCGAACATCGCGACCCATTCGACGAGCAGTTGCTGATCCATGCCCAGCGGTTGGGCGCAAAATTGCTGACTCGCGACCGTCGGCTCATCGGCCACCCGCTGGCGCTCAGCCTGACCTGATCACGGCATATCCGGCGTATCGCTCTTGCCCGAATAGGTCTTGAGCTCGTCGCCCAGGATGCGCACCACGTGCAGCACATTGGTCGAGCCCGGCGTCCCGAACGGCACGCCGGCGCAGACGATCACCCGGTCCCCGGCACCCGCGATGTGATGGCGCAGCGCCATGCGCTTGGCCTTGGCGACCATCTCCTCGAACGAGGCGACATCGCGAGTGTGGACCGCGTGGACGCCCCACAGCAGCCCGAGCCGCCGCGCGGTCTCGATCTTGGGGGTCAGCACCATGATCGGCACCGCGGGCCGCTCGCGGGCGATGCGGCGGGCGGTGGAGCCCGACGACGTGAAGCAGATGATCGCGCTGGCCGACACCGTCGCCGCGATCGTCTTGGCCGCTTCGGACAGCGCGTCGGCGGTGGTCGGATCGGGGCGCGTGATCGTGAAATGGACGCGGTCGCCATGCGTCGGGTCGCGTTCGACCGCGTCGGCGATCGAATTCATCATCGAAACCGATTCGACCGGCCATTTGCCCGCCGCGCTCTCCGCCGAGAGCATGATCGCATCGGCGCCGTCATAGACCGCGGTCGCGACGTCGCTGACTTCGGCGCGAGTCGGCGAGGGGCTTTCGATCATCGATTCGAGCATCTGCGTCGCGACGATCACCGGGCGGCCCTGTCGCCGGGCGGTCTCGACGATGCGCTTTTGCAGCGGGGGCACGCTCTGCGGCGGCAGTTCGACGCCCAGATCGCCGCGCGCGACCATCACGCCGTCGCACTGCTCGACAATCTCTTCCAGCCGCGCGATCGCCGAGGGTTTCTCGATCTTGGCGAGCAGGGCCGCCTTGCCGCCGATCAGCCGCCGGGCCTCCATCAGATCCTCGGGCCGCTGGACGAAGCTGAGCGCGATCCAGTCCGCGCCCATCTCGACCGCGAAGGCAAGGTCGCTGCGGTCCTTCTCGGTCAGCGCCGGCATCGGCAGCACCATGTCGGGGACGTTGAGCCCCTTCGAATTGGACAGCGCGCCGCCGACCTCGACCAGGGTCTTGATCCAGTCCGGCCCGTGGCTGATCACACGCAGCACCAATTTGCCGTCGTCGAGCAGCAGCCGTGCGCCGTCCTCGGCGGCCTCGAAAATCTCGCGGTGCGGCAATTCGACGCGCGTGGCGTCGCCCGGAGCCGAATCGCGGTCGAGCATGAATTCGGTGCCGGTGACCAGCATCACCTTGCCGTCGGCGAACTTGCCGACGCGCAGCTTGGGGCCCTGAAGATCGGCGAGGATCGTCGTCGGACGGCCCAGTTTCTTTTCGAGCGAGCGGATCGCCTCGAACACCGGGCGCTTCGACTCCTGGTCGCCATGGCTCATATTGACGCGGAAAGCGTCGGCGCCCGCATCGAACAGCCGCTCGATCATCTCGGCGGTATTGCTGGCGGGCCCCAGCGTGGCGAGGACGCGGACCTTGCGGGAGCGCGGACTGATGGCTCTTGTCATCGTTGTCATATCCTCGAACTGTACGCGCCCGCCTCTAGTGATTAATATGATACGATCAAGTTTGGAGGCACAGGTGAAAACGCTCGATACGCTGGACGATGCAACCGCCGCCGCCGCATTCCGCCGATTGGTGCGGCATTTGCGGCACCGCACCGATGCGGAGAATATCGATCTGATGGGGCTTGCGGGATTTTGCCGGAACTGTCTCGGAGAGTGGGTTGCGGACGCGAGCGAAGGAACGCCGGACGAAATGGACTGGGCCGAGGCCCGCGATCTAATCTACGGCATGCCCTACGCCGAATGGAAGGCGAGGCATGCGCCGCAAGCGACCCCCGAACAGCTCGCCCGGATGAAGGAAAGCGTCGCGAAGAACGAGGCCGCGCTCGACGAAGCGCTGGACGAAAGCTTCCCGGCAAGCGATCCTCCCTCGATGACCGAGCCGAACCGCTAACCTACAAACACCTCTCCCGCTTTCGCGGGAGAGGGAGGGGCCCATCGAAGATGGGAGGGTGAGGGTCTTCTTCTTCGACCGGTCGAGGAAGAAGAAGACCCTCACCCAAACCCTCTCCCGTGAAGACGGGAGAGGGCTAGAAAAGAACGGGGGATGATATGCTGAGGACCTTGCTCGCGGCGTTCGTGCTGCTCTTCGCCGCGCCGGCCATCGCGCAAGTCGCGCCGCCCAAACCGCAGGTCACCTACATCCAGGCCGGCACCTTGCTCGACAAACCCGGCCAGAAGCCACGCGGGAACAGCACGATCATCGTCCGCGACGGCAAGATCGCCGAGGTCCGCGACGGTTTCGTCGATCCCGAGCCCGGCGCGAAACTGGTCGATCTGCGCACATCCTTCGTCATGCCCGGCCTGATCGACACGCACGTCCATATGTTCATGGAGGGCAACCCCATGAAGGCGCGCCTCGAAGCGCTGGGCCGCGACGATGGCGACGAGATGATCATCGGCGAGGAAAATGCGAGGCTGGACCTCGAAGCCGGCTTCACCACGGTGCGCGATCTCGGCAGCGATCCGCGCCAGATTCGCGCGCTTCGCGACGGCATCGAGCGCGGCGCGGTCGCGGGCCCCACCATCGTCAATGCCGGCCAGATGATCTCGGTCTCGGGCGGGCATGGCGACGGCGCCAACGGGCTGGCCGAGCCCTGGGCGGAAGCCATTGCTGAACGCCAGATCAACACCTGCAACGGCGCCGACGATTGCCGCCGCGCGGTCCGCCAGCAGGTCGGGCTGGGCGCGCTGACGATCAAGTTCGCCGCGACCGGGGGCGTGCTCTCGAACGTCGCGGGCGGGCTGGGGCAACAGATGACGATCGACGAGATGCGCGCCGTGGTCGACACCGCGCACAGCTTCGGCCGCAAGGTCGCGGTCCATGCCCATGCGGTCGAGGGCGTCCATGCCGCGGTCGAGGCGGGAGTCGATACGGTCGAGCACGGCACTTTCCTCGACGACGCGACGATCGCCCTGATGAAGGCGAAGGGGACCTGGCTGGTCCCGACCATGCTCGCCCCGCAGACCGCGCTTGCCAATGCCCGCGCCGGGCGGCTCCCCGCGGCGATGCTGCCCAAGGCGGAATCCGCCGCCGCCGCCGCGACCGACAGCCACCGCCGCGCGATCCGCGCGGGCGTGCGCATCGCCTTCGGAACCGATACCGGCGTCTCGCCGCACGGGATCAACGCACAGGAATTCGCGCTGATGGTGAATGCCGGGATGACCCCGATGGCCGCGATCAAGGCCGCCACGATCGACGCCGCCGAAGTGCTCGACCGCAAGGGCCAGATCGGATCGATCGAGCCCGGCAAATGGGCGGATATCATCGCCGTCTCGGGCGATCCGCTCAGCGATGTCCGCACGCTCGAACGCATCGATTTCGTGATGCGCCGCGGCGTTGTCCACAAGCTTGGGGGCAAGCGTCAGGCTTTCCCGCCAGAATGATGGCTTGGGAGGTTGAGGGCTCCGGGCCAATCGCCTAGACGCCCCCCGAACTCCTCGAATCTATTAGGGCATATCCATGAGCGACAATATTTCCGCCGAGCAGCTGCGCCTTTTCATCGAGCGCATCGAACGGCTGGAGGAAGAGAAGAAGGGCATCGCCGACGACATCAAGGACGTCTATGGCGAAGCCAAGTCGACCGGCTTCGACGTCAAGACGATGCGTTCGATCGTCAAGCTGCGGAAGATGGAAAAGCATCACCGCGACGAGGCCGAAGCGCTTCTGGAAGTTTACAAGACGGCGCTGGGTCTCGCCTGAGTCTCACCCGGTAAAATCAGGTTTGAATCCATGGCAGGCCACAGCAAATTCAAGAACATCATGCACCGCAAGGGCGCGCAGGATAAGAAGCGTTCGGGCATGTTTTCCAAGCTCAGCCGCGAAATCACTGTCGCGGCGAAGATGGGCTTGCCCGATCCGGACATGAACCCGCGGCTGCGCGCGGCGGTCAACGCGGCCAAGGCGCAGTCGATGCCCAAGGATAATATCCAGCGCTCGATCGACAAGGCGAGCAAGGGCGACGCCGAGAATTACGAGGAAATCCGCTATGAGGGCTTCGGCCCCGGCGGCGTCTCGCTGATCATCGAGGCGCTGACCGACAACCGCAACCGCACCGTCACCAACGTGCGCACCGCGGTATCGAAGAATGGCGGGAATCTCGGCGCCCCCAATTCGGTCAGCCATGGGTTCGACCGGATGGGCCTGATCAACTACCCGGCCAAGGCGGGCGATGCCGACACGGTGTTCGAAGCCGCGCTGGAGGCAGGGGCCGACGACGTCTCGTCGTCCGAGGACGGTCACGAGATCTGGACCGCGGTGAGCGATCTCCACGAAGTCGCCAAGGCGCTCGAGCCCGTGTTGGGCGAGGCCGAGGGCGCAAAGCTGGCGTGGCGTCCGCAGACGATGGTCTCGGTCGACGAAGGCGATGCGGCGACCTTGCTCAAACTGCTCGACGTGCTCGACGATGACGACGATGTGCAGACCGTCTGGGGCAATTACGAGATCGCCGACGAAGTGATGGAGAAACTGGGCTGATCCTCCTCGGCCTCGATCCCGGCCTCGGCACCACCGGCTGGGGGCTGATCCGCGCGGAGGGCAACCGGCTCAGCCATATCGCCAACGGCAAGCTCGTCACCGATACCAAAGCGACGCTCCCCCGCCGTCTCGCGCATCTCGATGCGATGCTCGCGGCGCTGATCGCCGATCATGCGCCCGAGTGCGCGGCGGTCGAGGAAGTCTTCGTCAATTCCAATCCGCAATCCACCCTCAAGCTGGGCCAGGCGCGCGGGGTGGTGATCTGCGCCGCCGCGCGCGCGGGGCTGGAGGTCGGCGAATATGCCGCACGCTTGGTCAAGAAGGCCGTGGTCGGCATCGGCAATGCGGAGAAGGCACAGGTCCATGCGATGGTCGCGCGGCTGCTTCCCGGCGTGAAGATCGACGGACCCGACGCGGCGGACGCGCTCGCGGTCGCGATCTGCCACGCCCATCATCTGGCGAGCGCGCGGCGCGTCGTGCGCTGAGGCTAGTTGAAGATTTCCGCCACCTCGTCGGCGTCGAATTTGCCCGCATGGAAGGCGCGCGCCCCGCGAATGCCGTTGACCACGACGATCAGCAGAATGACGTCGATCAGCAGTGCGACCGAAAACGACAGCGCCGCGAGCCTCAGCAGGATATCGAGCACCAGCAGCACCGCCGCCACCCCGCCCCAGATCGCGCCCTTGCCCGCGCGCAGCCGGAATCCGGCGACCAGGTAAAGCAGGATAACGCTCAGCGAGATGACGACCACCGCGACCGCCGCGGCGCTTTCGCCCTGGCTCGCCAGCAATCCGCCCGACATGGCGGTGCCCCATGCCCCCAGTGCCGCCGCGACGAAGCAGGCCGCCCCGCCCATCTGCGCCGCGCCCAGCGCGCCGTCCTCGGTGGTCAGGTCGATATTCCACAGCGCCATGCCGATTCCCCCCTCTTGCCCGCGCGCACGCTAGCACAGGGACGGCGCTCACCCGAAATCGCTTTCCTCTGGCGGCGCGTTCCGCTTATGTACCGCCCGATGATCGCGCACCTCTCCGGCCGCCTCGCCTTCACCGGCGCGGACCACGCAGTGATCGACGTGAACGGCGTCGGCTATCTGGTCGGCGCGTCGGCGCGCACGCTGGCGGCGCTGGGCATCACCGGCGATGTGGTCACGGTGCATACCGAGATGCTGGTCAGCGAGGATTCGATCCGGCTGATGGGCTTCGCGAGCGCCGACGAGCGCGACTGGTTCCGGTTGCTGACCAGCGTGCAGGGCGTCGGGGCCAAGGTCGCGCTGGCGATCCTCTCGACGCTGGCGCCCGACGAACTCCACACCGCCATCGCCCGCGCCGACACCGCGATGATCGGCCGCGCGAACGGGGTGGGTCCGAAACTCGCCCAGCGCATCGCCAACGAGTTGAAGGACAAGGCGGGCGGGGTGGCGTTCGGCGGAACGGGTGCGGCGGCTCCGGCCAGCGGGGCATCGGCGGACGCGGTTTCGGCGCTGCTCAATCTGGGCTTCAAGCCGGCCGAGGCATCGGCGGCGGTGAATGCGGCGGCGGACGAACTCGGCCCCGGTGCGACGCTCGACGCGCTGGTCCGGCTGGCGCTGCGGAAGGCGGCGAAATGATGCTGCCCCACACCCACCGTCATGCTGAACTTGTTTCAGCATCCATCGCGCCACGAGGAGCACACCTCGATGAAGCAACCCGGCGTCTACATCCTCGCCAGCCCGCGATTGGGTGCGCTCTACTTCGGCGTGTGATTGCGGCACTGTTGCTGGGCATCTGCGCGATGCCTCAGGCGGCGAGCGCGTGCACGGATAGCCGCGCTATCCGCTATTATTTTCTGACGCAGCCGCCGGTGGTCACGCCGACGATCATGTTCGTGCAGGTTACCATTGTCAGCCGGTCGGCGATGAGCGTCGAGGCGCGGCTGGAGAAGCCTTATGCCTCGCTTTCCGTCGATGGCATGATCCATATCGAGCTTACCGAACCGCCAGAAGGTACCAATTGCGTCGAGTGGGGCGATCTGGAAGGGCCCGTCTATGTCGTGGCGAGTGCTGCATTGATCGATGGCGGGAGGGCTTCGATCCGGGCAGTGCCGGTAAAACCGCGTTATTCACCCGAACGATCGATGATGCAGCAGCTCAGGCGAAACGCCACGATCTGGATCGATCCGTCCATTGAGGCACCACGGGTTGCGCCTCCGCCGCAGCGTCGCAAACCGGACCATAGAGACAGGCCTGGCGCCGAGATCGTCGATCCGCGAAACAAACCATGACCGAGACCGACCGCATCCTCGCCCCCGCGCGCAAGCCCGAGGATATCGACGCCGCATTGCGCCCCAAGCACCTCGACGAATTCGTCGGGCAAAAGGCCGCGCGCGAGAACCTCCGCGTGTTTATCCAGGCCGCCAAATCGCGCGGCGAGGCGCTCGATCATGTGCTGTTCTTCGGCCCGCCGGGGCTGGGCAAGACCACGCTGGCGCAGATCGTCGCGCGCGAGATGGGCGTCGGCTTCCGCGCCACCTCGGGCCCGGTGATCGCCAAGTCGGGCGATCTCGCGGCGCTGCTGACCAATCTCGAGGATGGCGACGTGCTGTTTATCGACGAGATCCATCGGCTCGCGCCCGCGGTCGAGGAAGTGCTGTATCCCGCGATGGAAGACCGCGCGCTCGACCTGATGATCGGCGAGGGCCCCTCCGCCCGCTCGGTGCGGATCGATTTGCCGCGCTTCACTTTGGTCGGCGCGACGACGCGGCAGGGGCTGCTCACCACGCCGCTGCGCGATCGCTTCGGGATCCCGATCCGGCTGCAATTCTATTCGGTCGACGAACTCGAAAAGGTCGTCACCCGCGCCGCCGCGTTGCTCGACCTCCATGTCGCCCCCGATGGCGCGCACGAGATCGCGCGGCGCTCGCGGGGCACGCCGCGCATCGCCGGGCGGCTGCTGCGGCGGGTCCGCGATTTCGCCACGGTGTTGGGGGAAAAGACCGTCCATGCCAAGGCCGCCGATGCCGCGCTGACTCGGCTCGAAGTCGATGCGCTGGGGCTCGATACGATGGACCGCCGCTACCTCATGATGATCGCCGATATCTACAAGGGCGGGCCGGTGGGGGTGGAGACGCTCGCGGCGGGGCTCAGCGAGCCGCGCGACACGATCGAGGAAGTGATCGAGCCCTATCTCATCCAGATCGGCATGATCGCGCGGACGGCGCGCGGGCGCTGCCTCAATGCGGCGGGCTGGAAGCATCTCGGGCTCGATCCGCCCTCGAACGCCCCAGACAGCCTGTTCGACTAAAGGTTGAACGGGAGCCGGAAGGTGGTGGTCAGCACCCACACGCCGACCGCAGCGATCGCCCCGAAGAACATCGTCACCGCGAATTGCGCGACGCCGCGGATGAACGATCCGCCGCCGCGCCGCCTGCGGAAGGTCGATCGGGGGGCGGGCTTGGCGAAAGTGACTTCGATCATACCGCTCGCCCATCCGGCGATTCCGGTGACGCCGAGCGTGAACAGCGCGGCGGCGATGCTGGTGGTCCAGGCCATGCCCACGGGTACGAGGATCGCGAGCGGGGCGGCCATCACCAGTGCCGCGCTCAGCTTGGCGGTGTCGATCTGGTCCTTGCGGACCGGGGCGACCTTGATCAGGTCGGGCGTGTCCTCGGCCGAGACGGCGAGCCAGACGAGGCTGGCGACGATCTGCCCGGCGATCAGCACGCTGGAAAATGCGAGCGAGGGGGCGATCAGGACATAGTCGTCGCCCTGGCGCATGACGATGAAGAAGAGCGGGGCGAGGTAGATGAGACGCAGCACGACCTGGAAGGCAAGCGCCGGATCGCGCGCCATCAGCCGCCATTCCTTGGCGAACACCGCGCCGAACAGCCGGTCGTGGAACTGCTTCGCCACCGATCGGGTCGAGCGTTTGGGGCGCGACAGCTTCATGCCCCCGGCGCGGTACCCCGAAAGGAACAGGCTCTGGAGCCCGCGCGTGGTCAGGATGAAGAGCAGCAGGCTTCCGGCGAGCAGCGCCGTCACTGCGAACGGATCGCCGAACGCCGCCATCCCCGGCAGCGCGCCGACGCCATGAGTGCCGAAACCGCCGGCGACCATCTTCTCGAACAGCGCCTCCATCACTGCCCCCCGCTGTCCGCGCGGCGCGCCATTGGAGAAATATTGCGAGGCAACGAACACCGAGCCGCCCGAAAGCGCCGCGACGATCTGGCCCACCGTGCGCGCCGCGCGTGGTCCGGCGATGCGGGCGAGGATCAGCGTAATCGCGAGCCCGAAGCACGCCGCGGTCAGCGCCAGTGCGAAGATCAGCGCGGGGATGCCGAACAATTGCGGGTGCCCGAACCACGCCAGCGGCAGCGCGATCGGCAGCACGATGATCGCGAAGGTGAGCACCACCGATGCGGCGATCCCGACCAGCTTGGCGCGCATCACGGTGCGCGGCACGATTGGCGCGGAGAAGAGCAGGTCGAGATCGCCGGCCTCGTAGAGTGTGCGCTGGCTCCCCAGGATCGACTGGGTGGTCATGAAAGTGAAAAGCAGGATGCTGCCCAGCGCCGCGCCGGCCATGCCCATCGGCCCGGGCACGATCCCCACATCGGCGAGCAGGCCGCCGATCCACACGCCGAACGCGATCCAGCCGAGCACCAGCACCGCGCCGATTGCCATCAGCCAGCGCGATCGCTTGCCCGCCGGCCGCCGCGCAAGCCGAAGCTCGTGCAGCACCAGCCACACGAAGCTGCCCGGGGGCAGCAGCCGCATGATCCAGCCGATCATGCCGGGATGCGGGGCGCGGAGGTCAGGCGGATGAACGTGTCCTCGAGCGTGTCGTCCTCGGCCCCGGCCTGAGCGCGCAGCTCGGCCAGCGTGCCCTCCGCGAGCAGATGCCCGTTCGCGATGATCCCGATCCGGTCGGCCAGCCGCTCGGCGACTTCGAGGATGTGAGTGGTGACGATCACGGTCTTGCCCTGATCGACCGCCGCCCGGAGCGCGTCCTTCACGCTCCGCGCCATCGCCGCATCGAGCCCGGTCAGCGGCTCGTCGAGGATCAGCAGCCGCGGATCGTGGATCATCGCGCCCGCCAGCGCGACCTTCTGTTTCATGCCGCGCGAAAAGCCTTCGCACCGGGTGTCGCGCACGTCCCACAGCTCCAGCCAGCGCAGCAGGCGTTCGGCTTCGGGGGCGGCATCGCGCGGCGGGATGCGCCACAGCCCCGCGACGAAGCCCAGATATTCCGACGGAGTCAGCTTGTCGTACAGCATCGGTTCGTCGGGCAGCCACGCCGTGATCGCCTTCGCTTCCAGCGGGTTCCGGATCGCGTCGATGCCATAGATTTCGATGCCCCCCTGATCGGGCTCGGTCAGCCCCACCGCCATGCGCAGCGTCGTGGTCTTGCCCGCGCCATTGGGGCCGAGCAGCGCATAGAGCTGTCCCGCGGCGACGTTGAGGTCGAGCCCGGTGATGACGGGCTTGTCGAAACTCTTGTGGATGCCGGTGAGGCGAAGCGCGCTGGTCATGCGGCGAAACTAGAGCCCCGGGCGCGTTCGTCCAGAGGCATCGGGGTTCCCCCGTGCAACCCTCTCGGCTAGGGCCGGGGTAATGGATGCGCTCCCGCCCCTCGGCCGCTTCATCGGCCTCGAGCATCATTTTGTCCTGCGTGTCTATTTCGAGGACACCGACCTGACGGGCGTGGTCTATCACGCCAATTATCTGCGGTTCATGGAGCGCGCGCGGTCGGATATGCTGGCCGCCGCCGGGATCGATCAGCGCGCGGCGCATGAAGCCGGGGAGGGCGCCTACGCCATCGCCAGCCTCCAGATGCACTACCGCGCGCCGGCGCGTCTCGGCGACGAGTTGACCGTGGTCAGCCGGCTGCTGCGCCTGCGCGCCGCATCGGTGGACATTCATCAACGAGTCATGCGTAGGGATGCCATTGTGACCGAAGCGGAAGTGGTGGCGGCGTTCGTCACGCCTTCCGGCCGGCCGCGGCGTCAGCCGCGCGAATGGATGGCGGCGTTCGAGCCACTGGTCTGGAAGGGAAGCTGAGTAAGCATGGATAACGCGACGACTTCGTTTATCGGACTGTTCCTGCACGCCAGCCCCGACGTGAAGGCCGTGATGGCGATCCTCGCGATCGCCAGCCTGTGGAGCTGGGCGATCATCATCGGCTTCGGCTTCAGGCTTTCCGGCGTGCGCAAGTCGATCGAGAGGTTCGACTCCGAATATCGCGATGCCGACGATATCGACGAGTTTCACCGCCGGTCGGCGAGCCGCGATCAGGCGATCGCGCGGGTCTTTTCGGCGGGCGTGACCGAATGGCGCCGCTCGACTTCGGGCAAGACGATCGACCGCGAAGGCACGCGCGAACGGCTCGCCACGACGATGGGCGCGACGATCGCGCAGGAGACCGACCGGCTCGCCGGGCGGCTCAACATCCTCGCCACCATCGCGGCGTCGTCACCGTTCATCGGCCTGTTCGGCACGGTGCTGGGCATCATGCACAGCTTCATCGGCATCGCGGCCGAGCAGAACACGTCGCTCGCGGTGGTCGCTCCCGGCATCGCCGAGGCGCTGTTCGCCACCGCCATCGGCCTGTTCGCGGCGATCCCGGCGCTGATCTTCTACAACGCCTATTCGGGCGGAGTGAACCGGATCGAGGCGCGGCTGAACCGCTTCGCCGACGGCTTCCACGCCACGCTCAGCCGCCGTCTCGAGAACGAGGCCTGAGCGCCGATGGCGATGCATCTCCCCTCGAACAAGAGCAAAGGCCGCCGCGCCCCGATGGCGGATATCAACGTCACGCCGCTCGTCGACGTGATGCTGGTGCTGCTGATCATCTTCATGGTGACCGCGCCGTTGCTGACGGCGGGCGTTCCGGTGAACCTGCCGGAGAGCAAGGCCAAACAGCTCGATAGCGACAACAAGCCGATCCAGATCGCCGTCGACAATCACGGCGACGTCTATATCGACACCGTCCTCACTAGCGACGCGGATATGGGAAGCACCTTCGCCGCCATCGCCCGCCAGCGTGGTCCCGACGGCAAGCCGCCGATGATTTTCCTGCGCGCCGATCAGGCGTTGGGCTATGGCAAGGTGATGCGGGTGATGGGCGAGCTCAACCGCGCCGGGCTCAACCGCGTGTCGCTCGTCACCAATCCGGCGGCGAAGTGAGCCGTGATCGAACGGCGTGACATTACCGGCCTCAGCGTCGCTATCCTCGGTCATGCCGGGCTGATCGCCGCGATCTATTTCTGGCCGTGGCACGAAAAGGAAAAGCCGCTCACGCCGCCCGAGCCGATCCAGGTCACGCTGGCCGACGATGTCGGGCTGGTCAGCGCCGCCCCCGATCCCAGCGACCAGCCGCCGGCCGAGGCCACGCAGGGCGAGGACGTGCCCGACGATACCGATATCGCGCCGCCCGAATCCGCTCCCGAGCCCAAGGAGCAGCCCAAGCCGACACCACCGCGGACCAATTCGGAGACCTCCAAACCCCCGCCGCCGGCCAACCGGAACCAGCAGGCGCAGCAGAATCGCGGCAATCCGCGTCCAGGGCTCAACCTCGACGATAGCACGTTGAGAGGCAACGGCCCCGCGCGGGAGAAGACCGACGGCCAAGGCACCAAGTCGCAAGCGACGATGACCGGCGACGCATTGATGAACATCACCACCGCGATCAAGCGGCAGGTGCAGCCCTGCGCGGATCGCCAGGTGGTTCCGGCGCCCGAGGCGAGCCAGATCATCGCCGTGGTCCAGTTGAAGCTCAGGCCCGATGGCGCGCTCGATAGCGTCCGGATCGTCGACCACAAGGGTGTCAATGAATCGAATCAGCGCTATGTTGCCCGTGTGGACGACGCGGTCGAGGCGATTTTCGCCGCCTGCACGCCGATCCGGGGCCTGCCCGCCGAACTCTACGACGTTCCGCGCGGCTGGCGCTCGCTCAAGTTCAATTACCGGCTGACGAATTGAGGCAGATGATGATGCGCAAAGTCCTGGCGATCGCCACCGCGGCGGTGTTGATGATTTCGGCGGGCCCGGCGCTCGCGCAGACGCCGACGCCCACCCCCACCCCGACGCCGACCGGCCAGGATGGCGGCGACGACGATCTGGTGATCGATCTGGAAGGCGGGCGCTCATCCGCGCTCCCCATCATCATCCCGGTGATGCCGACCAACGCCGTCACCGGCACCCCCGCCGGCTCGACCGATGCGCTCGGCCGTCAGCTTTCGGCGATCATCGACGACGATCTGCGCAACACCGGCCTGTTCAAGACCGTCGGCCCCAATGCCGCGCGCCCGATCGGCTACGCCGAAGTCAATGCGCCCGATTACGGATCGTGGGACGCCTATGCCTCGCAGGCGCTGGTGCAGGGCTATGTCCGCGCCAATGGCAACGGGACGCTGACGATCGGCTGCTATGTCTATGACGTCGCCTCGCGCCGCCAGCTGATCCGCGAGGGCTTTGTCGTCCAGCCGTCCGAGTGGCGCCGCGCCGCGCACAAATGCGCCGATGCGATCTACACAAGGCTCACCGGCGACGGCCCCTATTTCGACAGCCAGATCGTCTATGTCTCCGAAACCGGCCCCAAGAACCGCCGCATCAAGCGGCTGGCGATCATGGACCAGGACGGCGCGAACCACCGCTTCCTGACCAACGGCCAGCGGATCGTGCTGACCCCGCGCTTCAGCCCGGACCAGCGCCAGATCGTCTATATGGGCTATGAGAACAAGCGCCCGGCCATCTATGTCCACGACATTGCGGCGCGGACCTCGCGGCTGCTCGTGCCCGACGTGAACCTCAACTTCGCGCCGCGCTTCTCGCCCGATGGGCGCTGGATCCTCTTCTCGATGGCGAAGGCGGGCAATACCGACCTCTATCGCATCGCGGCGGGCGGCGGCGCGGCGCAGCAGCTGACCACCTCGCCCGGCATCGATACCGGCGGCAGCTATTCGCCCGACGGTTCGAAGATCGTCTTCGAAAGCGATCGCGGGGGCACGCAGCAGCTTTATGTGATGGACGGCAATGGCGGGAACCAGCACCGGATCAGCTTTGGCGGCGGGCGCTATGCCACGCCGAGCTGGAGCCCGCGCGGCGACCTGATCGCCTATACGCGGACCGGCGGCGGTGCTTTCCGCATCGGCGTGATGAGCCCCGCGGGCGGCGGCGAGCGGACACTGACCGAAAGCTGGGGCGATGAAGGGCCGAGCTGGGCGCCCAATGGCCGCGTGCTGATGTTCTTCCGCGCCGCTTCGGGGTCGGGCCGGCCGGACCTGTGGTCGGTGGACTTGAGCGGTCATTCGCGCCGGATTCCGACTCCGCTCGACGGATCCGATCCCAGTTGGGGACCGATTCGTCCCTGAAACGTTTCACGCATCATGATATGATGGCCCCCAGGGCAGACTGAAGAGGAGAAGTTATGGCCAAGATCCTGACCAGCATGGTGCTGGGTGTCGCGCTGATCGCGACCGCCGGCTGCACCAAGAAGCGGCCCGAGACGGTCCTTCCCCCGGGCGACGGCCCGGTCAGCAACGGCGGAGACACGGGCAGCGGCGATGCCGACACCAGCCCGCTCAACGAGCAGTTCCGCCGTGAAGTGGCCAGCGACACGATCCATTTCGCCTTCGACCAGTATGACATCGATCCGCAGTCGCGCGCGATCCTCGACAGCCAGGCTGCCTGGCTGCGGGCGCATCCGAATACGCGCGTCACGATCGAGGGCCATTGCGACGAGCGCGGCACGCGCGAATACAATCTCGCGCTGGGCGATCGCCGCGCCAACGCGACCAAGAATTATCTCGCGGCGCAGGGCGTCTCGCCCGCGCGAATCACGACGATCAGCTATGGCAAGGAGCGCCCGGTGGCGCTGGGTTCGGACGACCAGAGCTGGGCGGCGAACCGCCGCGCGGTGACCATCGTCATCAACTAAGCCCTGGAAATACCGGAGCTTCGCGAAGGGGCGGGCCGCGAGGCTCGCCCCTTTTCGATTCCGCTTGCCGCCACTCCCGGAACGATATAAATACGATATCATAATTATGGGAGGTAATGATGACGGAAGTTTCTGGCACGCCTGCGCTCCGGCAAAGCAGCGAAGGGCCGGCAAGCACGATGAGCGGCTATGTAATGCTGCTGCTCGTGCTGATCCTGCTGGTGGGGACGCCGGCCCTGGCGATCTCGTTCGCGACCACGGGCGACGAGGCGCTGGCGGCGCTTACTGCCGTGTTCGGCGGGATCGCATTCCTGTTCGTCGTCATCGGCTTCTTCCTGCTCCAGCCCAACCAGGCGGTCGTGATCACGCTGTTCGGCGACTATAAGGGCACCGAACGCACCACCGGGCTGCGCTGGACCTGGCCGTGGATGGGTAAGAAGAAAGTCTCGGTCCGCGCGAACAACATCATTTCGGACAAGATCAAGGTCAACGATCTTCGCGGCAACCCGATCGAGATGGCGGCGCAGGTGGTGTGGCGCGTGACCGACAGCGCGCAGGCGCTGTTCGACGTCGACGATTACAAGGCGTTCGTGATGGTCCAGATCGAGGCCGCCGTGCGCACGATCGGATCGCGCTACCCCTATGACGATTTCGAGCATCTCGAAGTCACGCTGCGCGGCAATCACGATCAGGTCGGCGAGGAACTGCGGCAGGAACTGATCGCGCGGCTGAAGGTCGCCGGGATCACGGTCGACGAATGCGGCTTCACGCATCTCGCCTATGCGCAGGAGATCGCCGGGGCGATGCTGCGGCGGCAACAGGCGCAGGCGGTGGTCGCGGCGCGCAAGACGCTGGTCGAAGGCGCGGTGGGCATGGTCGAGATGGCGCTGGAGATGCTCAGCGAGAAGAATGTCGTCGAACTCGATGACGAGCGCCGCGCGGCGATGGTGTCGAACCTGATGGTCGTCCTGTGCGGCGAGCGCGACACGCAGCCGGTCGTCAACACGGGCTCGCTTTACCAGTAAGGCCGGTTGTGTCCGCTCCCCCCAAAAAGGCGTTCCCGCTCCGCCTCGATCCCGCGCTCTATGCGGCGATCGAGCGGGCGGCGGCGAGCGACCTGCGCAGCGTGAACGCCCAGGTCGAATGCCTGCTGCGCGAAGCGCTGGGGCGGCGCGGAGTCAAGCTCGCCGATCCGGTCCGGGCCAGGCGCGGGCGCCCGCCGAAGCAACAGGAGGATTGAGATGCGAACGAACGATTGCTCCAAATGCCAGGGCTCAATGACCAAGGGTTTCGTTCTCGACGTCAAGGACGGCGGTTCGCGGGCGGTCAGCACATGGGTCGAGGGCGCGCCGGAGAAGCGCTGGTACGGGCTCAAGGTGAGCGGCAAGCCCCAGCATGAGATCGAGACCTGGCGCTGTAGCCGGTGCGGCTTCCTTGAGAGTTATGCGAAATGACCGAGAAGCTGCCCGGGGGCGGAAAGGCCTGGTTCGTCCGGTACCGGCGCGGAATGAGCCACCAGCTTGCCCCCTGCGCGAAGGAAGGCTGGCTGGTTATCGCGGCCTTCGTCGCGGTCAACCTGCTTGCGGTGCTGCTGCTGATGCCCGAACCCACGCCGCCGCGCTGGGTGGCCTGGGGCACGATCGAAGTCATCGCCACCGTCCTGCTCGTCGTGGTGGCCTACCGTACCTCCGCGCCGGGTTGGCGCGACAGATAGCCGAAGGAGAATGCGCATGTTCACTGCTGTTTACGCCGGCCGCAAGCGTCTGCCCTGGCTGGTTGCAATCGCCGCCGCCGCAATGCTGGCGGGGCTGGGAGTGCTGATGTCATGACCCCGCGCGAGATCCGTGACTGGTACCGCGCTCGCCCGGGCTATTGGTTCCGGCCCAAGCTGTTCGGCTGGGGCGCGGTGCCGGTGACCTGGCAAGGCTGGCTCGTCACCATCGGGCTGATCGTGCTGGCGCTGCCCGTCGCGCGGCTCGCCGCATTGCGCGGGCCGCTTCATCTCGCCCTGATCGTTCCGCTGATCCTGGGCTATATCTATCTGTGCTGGGCCAAGACCGATGGTGCATGGCGCTGGCGCTGGGGATCGGATCAGTGATCCGTGCTCGTCACCCCGGGCTTGAAATGTTGGATTTGGCCTGCTTGAATCAGTACGCCCTGCCTGTGGGGCCGGCTCTTTCGCATCGCGATTCCACATGTTGCAACGGCCGCCACGGGCGTATTCACCGCTCGCGAATAGGCGCGCTTGGGCTGACTTTTACTGACTTTCCGTTCCGCACCATCCGCCAACGAAAGCGCCGGCGGTGCGACGCTAGTGTGAAGTTCCAGCGGAACCGAGCGCCTCGTCGAGCAGCCGCGCGAGCCTGATCCCCCCGCGCATCACTTGCAGCCGCGCCGGGGCGACCAGCTGGGCGATGGTCTCGTTGGTCAGCATCGCGCGGGGCGGGGCGGGGGCGCAGGGGTCGCCGCCCATCGCCGTCGTATAGGCGAAATCGCGCGCGACTTCCCAGCTCTGGCGGCTCCAGTCCTCGACCGTGCCCGCCGCGATGGGGTCGAACTCGGCGGCGGGGTAGAGACGGACCAGCGACGGTCCGGTGGTGATCGCGCGCTCGGCGAGCGGCCCGTCCCACACGCTGTGCAGGTTGAAGCGCTCCGGCGCGTAGATGCCATAGGCCGCCTTGACCTGGTTGCCCCCCAGATCGGCGCGGTCGCCTGCGTGGAGCGGCTGGTGCAAGTCGCCGACGAAATGGATCAGGAACGCAAGCGCCTGGATCCGTTCGTTCAGCGGGATGTCGGCGTCCTTCAATATCTTCACGTCGCGCTCGATCTGCGCGGAGACGCAATTGCCGTCCTTGCACGCGCCCTTGAGGTCGAAGGGCTTGCAGATATTCACATTCTGATAGTGCCACGAATAGGCGTAGCTGAAGCGCGGGCCGTATCGCTTGATGCAATCGGGCCAGACGCTCATTTCCTCGATCGTGCGGGCAGGGCATTTGGGGGTCTGCATCAGCGCCGATCGCGCGAGCATCCGGTCGATCGCGCCGCGCACCTGAGGCGTCACATTGCGATAGGCGATCGCGGCGACGGTCTCATGGCCGAATTCCCAATAGGCCTGGACGGGGCTCGCCGCGCCGAAGCCGATCATGGCGGCGAGGATCAACAGGATACGCTTCACTTCTCGTCTCCGTAGAATGCGATGACCTGCGGCCCGCCGGCCGATGCCTTGGCGCGGTACATGCCGGGGGTGTTGAAGCTCCACACCATCTCGCCGCTGGGCCCGGTGACGATGACGCCGCCCGATCCGCCCAGCGCCTTGGTCTCGGCCATGACCGTATCGGCCGCGACCTGGAGGCTTTCGCCGCGGAAGCGGACACGCGCGCAGATCTCGTGGGCCACGCCTTCGCGGATGAAGAACTCGCCCGCGCCAGTGGCGGAGACCGCGCAGGCGCGGTTATCGGCATAGGTGCCCGCGCCGATGACCGGGGAATCGCCGATCCGGCCCCAGCGCTTGCCGGTGAGGCCGCCGGTCGAGGTGGCGGCGGCGACATTGCCGTTCACGTCCAGAGCGACCGCGCCGACCGTGCCGTATTTGAGGTCCACGTCGAACCAGTTGGATTGCTGCGACTTGAGGATATCGAGCTGGCGGCCGCGTTCGGGGGTGGCGAAATAGCTGGGGTCGACTTGTTCGAGGCCGTGTTCGCGCGCGAACTGGTCGGCGCCCGCGCCCGAGAGCATGACGTGGGGGCCCGCCTCCATCACCGCGCGGGCGAGGCTGACCGGATGGCGGGTCGTGGTGCTGCCGGCGACCGACCCGGCGGCGCGCGTACGGCCATCCATGATCGCCGAGTCGAGTTCGTTCCTGCCTTCCCAGGTGAACACTGCGCCCCGGCCGGCATTGAAGTGTGGATCGTCCTCGAGGATCTTGACTGCCGCCTCGACCGCATCGACCGCGCTACCGCCCGCGTCGAGGATCTTGCTGCCCGCATCGAGCGCCGCCTGGAGCCCGGCGCGGACGCCGGCTTCCTGCTCGGGCGTCACTCGGTCGCGCTCGATGATCCCGGCGCCGCCATGGAGCACCAGTGTCCATTTGGGCTTGGGGGGATGGGCAGTGGCGGACGCGGTCATGAGCAGAGCTCCGAGCAGCAAAAGGAAGAGGCGCATCGCTTCACTCCCGAGGTTGTGCCGAACCCCTACGGACCCCGGAGGACAGCCGCAACCCGATCAGCGGGCGCAGCGGCACGATGCGCCGCCCGATCCAGTAGAACAGCCAGCAGCCGATGACCGTTGCCGGGAGCAGGATCGCGAATTCGGCGAGCGCGGGGAGGGCGAGCGGCAGGAGGTACCAGGCGACCACGACGATGATCGTCTGGTGAATGATATAGAACGGGAACACCGCCTCGGTCAGCATCGGGCGGAGCGGATGATCGCGGTTCCACCAGCGGTCGGCGACTCCGATCAGCGCGATGATGCTGCCCCAGCCCTGGAACACGCGCGCGACTTCGAACAGGACATGCTGGGGCGCGGCGCCGGGGAGGATGGAGTCGAGCAGGCTGAGATCGACCGCCACGACGGCGGCATAGCCGGCCAGCGCGACTGCGGCGGCGGCCTTCCACCAGTGGCGGATCGCTTCCCATGTCGCGGCGCCGCCGCGGAGGAAGAAGCCGAACAGGAAGATCGCGAAATAGACGCGGTGCGCCTGCCAGTCGTCGACCAGCGCGTGGGTCTCTTCCTGCCCGGGCCAGCTCAGGCCGAGATGGACGAGGAGCAGCGCGAACGGGACGAGCAAAACGCCCGGGCCAGAGAAGACGCGGTCGATGACGGCGGCGATGCGGGCGCGAAGACTGCGCGGGGTGATCGCGAGCAGCAGCACCAGGGCTGCCGTGTAGAACCAGAGATAGACCACGAACCAGAGATGCTGCCAGGTCGGCATGATGATCCCGTCGAGCGCGCCGAAGCGGAAATAGTCGTGCGTCCAGAAATGCCAGTAGCTGCCGGTATAGCCATGCTTGAATTGGAGCTCGATCCAGGGCTGGGCGGGGATCAGGAAGGTCGCGGCGAAGACCACCGGGATCATCAGCCGTGCGGTGCGCGAGCCGAGAAAGCGAGTGAGTCCAGGTTGCTTGCCGAGCAAAGCGGCGCTGGCATAGCCCGAGACGAGGAACAGCAAGGGCAACCGCCAGGCATTGCTCGCGAGCATGGGGACGGTCACCCAGTGGAGCGGCTCGGCCGTCTTTACGTGCCAACCCCAGGGCACGAAGAACATGCCGATATGATAGAAGATCAGCAGCCCGAACGCGCCGATCCGCAGCCAATCCATCCCGTAATGCCGTTCCATGCTCCGTCCCTTCCCCCACCCGTGCTCCTGCGAACGCAGGAGCCCAGAGCCAAGCAGCGCATCGCCTGTAACCCGTTCGCGGGAGAACCGGGGGTGCTGGATGCCGATAGGTATCCGCTAGCCGGATGGCCTCCACCCCGGTATCGAAGTGTGAGGAACGGCGGGCAGGCGGGGATGAGCGAAACTGCAACTGGGACGAACGGCGGAGGATCAGGGACGAGCGGTGCGCGCCGCCGCCGCATCCTCTGGCTCGTGCTCGGGGCTTTGCTGTTCATCGCGGTTCAGTCGGTCGCCAATGTCGAGTCGACGCTGGCGGATCTGGCGAAATTGGGCCGGCACGAGAGCCCCGCCAATGTCTGGATCTGGCAGCTCAGCAGTGCCCTGGTGTGGATCGCGTTGTTCGCGCCCTTGTGGTGGCTGACGGCCGCGCTGCGGCCGCCGCGCTTTGGATGGCCGGTCGTGGTGGCGGGTCATGCATTGGCGACGGTCCCGGTGTCGCTCGCCCATGTCCTCGCGATGGTGGCGCTGCGCAAGCTTGCCTATGCAGCCACCAGCGGGACCTATGATTTCGGCGATTGGCCGAGCGCCTTGCTCTACGAATATCGCAAGGACGTCGCGACCTATCTCATGGCGATCGCCTTCGTCGCCTTCGCACAGTGGCTGATATCGCGGCCCGAGGCGGAGGGCGAAGCCGATGTGCTGCTGATCGCCGATGGCAATGTGACTCACCGCGTGCCCGTCGATGCAGTCGATTGGGCGGCGTCGGCGGGCAATTATGTCGAGATTGCCTGGGGGCAGCGGGTGTTGCTGCACCGCTCGACGCTGGCGGCTTTGGCGGCGCGGCTGGGGCCGGGCTTCGCGCGGATCCACCGTACCCGCATCGTCCGCCGCGCCGCGATGGAGAAGGTCGAGACCGACCGCAATGGCGACTTCACCGTGACGCTCGCCAGCGGGGCCGAACTGCGCGGCAGCCGGCGGTACCGCGACGCGCTGGCGCGCTGACCTTCACTCTTTAGCAATGGGATAGCGCCAAGGTGCGCCCAGGTGGAGGCGTATCTGATGGCGGCAAGTCCCCTTGCGGGGTTTCTCAGCGCGGGCGCGCCCGCTCCCGCCGGGCAGGGCCGTAGCCAGATCGATGCGATCCTAGAAGCGGTGCGGCTCCATCTCGGCATGGAGATCGCCTACACCTCGCGCTATGTCGGCGAATTCCGCCAGTTCACGCACATCAATTCGGAGCTCGAGCTCCCCGCCAAGCCCGGCGATTGCGAGCCGCTGTCGGAGAGCTTTTGCTATTACGTCCTTCAGGGCCGCTTGCCCGAGCTGATCCACGATGCCCGCGAATATGAGCTCGCCGCGTCGGTGCCGATCGTCAACGCGCTGCCGGTGGGGGCGCATCTCAACGTGCCGCTCAAGTATAAGGACGGCAGCATCTATGGCAGCTTCTGCTGCCTCAGCCGCGAAGTCGATCGCACGCTGACCGAACGCGACTTGAGCACGATGCGAGTCTTCGCCGATCTGGCGATGGAGCAGATCGAGCGCGAACGCGATGGCGAAGCGCACCGCGACGCCTTGATCGAGCGGGTGCAGACCGCGATCGACAGCGGCCAGCCGGCGATCTTCCTCCAGCCGATCCATGCGCTCGACACCGGGCTTAGCGCCGGGGCGGAGGCGCTGGCGCGCTTCACCGACGCGGCCAAGCGCCCGCCCAATTTATGGTTCGAGGACGCATTCGAGGTCGGGCTCGGCGTCGATCTGGAGCTTGCCGCGATCCGCAACGCGCTCGCCGCCGCGGCCTATGTGCCGGCCGGGCATTATATGTCGCTCAATGTCTCGCCAGAAAGCGCGCTGTCGGGGCGGTTGCTGCCACTGCTGGCCGAATCCGGGCTCGACAATCTCGTCCTCGAAGTCACCGAGCATTCGGGAGTCGACGATTATGCCGCGCTCGAAGCCGCGCTCAGGACGATGCGGCCTTATGCCCGCATCGCGATCGACGATTTCGGCGCGGGCTATTCGAGCCTGCGCCATATCCTCGCGCTCGAACCCGATATCCTGAAGCTCGACATGAGCCTGGTGCGCGACATCGATACCGATCCGGCCAAGCGCGCGCTGGCGGGCGCGATGGTGGGCTTTGCGGGGCGCGTGAATGCCCGCCTCGTCGCCGAAGGGATCGAGACCGCCGGTGAGCGCGACGTGCTGCGCGATCTGGGCGTGACCTATGGCCAGGGCTATCTGTTCAGCCGCCCGATGCCTTTGGTCGCCGCACAGCAGCATATGCTGGGAGTGGGCGAGGCCGCGCGCGAAAAACCCACGGCGACTGCACCGAAACGCCGCAACGCCGCCTAGCTTCGGCACTCGGACGGGACTATATCGCGCGCATGTCGAGCATCCGTCCGTGGCGCGATATCGTGCGCCGTCAAAGCCGCCAGATCATGGTGGGTGAGGTCCCTGTCGGGGGCGATGCGCCGGTGACGGTGCAGACGATGACCAATACGCCGACCTCGGATGCCCGCGCGACGATCGATCAGATCCGCCGCTGTGAGGATGCCGGGGTCGACATCATCCGCGTGAGCTGCCCCGATGTGGAGAGCACCGCCGCGCTCAAGCAGATCGTCCGGGCCAGCCGGGTGCCGATCGTCGCGGACATCCATTTCCACTATAAGCGCGCGCTGGAAGCCGCCGATGCGGGGGCTGCGTGCCTGCGGATCAATCCGGGCAATATCGGCTCGGCCGAGCGCGTGAACGAAGTCGTCAACGCCGCCAGGGCCAATGGCTGCGCGATCCGGATCGGAGTGAACGCGGGGAGCCTCGAGAAGGATTTGCTTGAGAAATATGGCGAGCCCTGCCCCGAGGCGTTGGTCGAGTCCGCGCTCGATCATATCAAGCTGCTCCAGGACCGCGACTTCCACGAATTCAAGGTCGCGGTGAAGGCGAGCGATCTGTTCCTCGCGGTGGCGGCGTACCAGCAGCTCGCCGATCAGGTCGATTGCCCGTTGCATCTCGGCATCACCGAAGCGGGCGGGTTCGTCGGCGGCACGGTGAAGAGCGCGATCGGGATCGGCTCGTTGCTCTGGTACGGTATCGGCGACACGATCCGCGTCTCGCTTTCGGCAGAGCCGGAGGAGGAAGTCCGGGTCGGCTTCGAGATCCTCAAGGCACTCGGCATCCGCAACCGGGGGGTCCGCGTGGTCTCCTGCCCCAGCTGCGCGCGGCAGGGGTTCGACGTGATCCGCACCGTCCAGGCGCTTGAGGAGCGGCTCCAGCATATCCGCACGCCGATGTCGCTCAGCGTGCTGGGCTGCGTGGTCAACGGGCCGGGCGAAGCGCGCGAGACCGATATCGGCATCACCGGCGGGGGGGCGGGCAAGCATATGGTGTACCTCTCCGGCGTGACCGATCACCATGTCCAGGACGAGGGCATGATCGATCACATCGTCCGGCTGGTCGAAGCCAAGGCGGCGGAGATCGAAGCCGCCGGCGCCGCGACCGCTGAAGCCGCCGAGTAGCCTCTCGTCTTTCGTTTCGCGCCCGGCTAACCGGCTCCCATGAGCGCGCCCCAACCCATTGCTGTATTCGGCGACACCGTGACGATCGTCGTCGCGCTGCTTGCCGCGCGGGGGTTGGTCGCGGCAGGCTGGGGCGAGGCACGTTGGGCGCGCGTGGCGGCGGCATGGATGCGGCGAGTTGCCGTGGTGGCAATGATCCTGCTCGTGCTGCGGCTGATCAGCATCGCCGTCGCGCGGCCCGAGATCGCGGCGCCGATCCTGTGGCTCACCGTGGCGATCCTCGCGGCGGGTGCCGCGGTGCTGATGGTCGATCATATCGTCATGGACGCGATCGGCTCGCGGCGGCGGCGGCGGTCGTGAAGGCGACCCCGGCCACTGCCTTCGCGGTCGCCGCGCTCGGCATCTTCACTTTCTCGTGCATGGACGCGGTGATGAAGGGGCTCGCGATTGCGCTGGGCACTTATAACGCGCTGTTCTGGCGCTTCATCGCGGCGTCGGTGCTGAGCGGGGCGGTGTGGGCGATGCAGCGCCCCGCCTGGCCGAGCCGCGCGGTGATGCGAGTCCATGTCGTGCGCAGCCTGGTGAGCGCGGTGATGGCGTTTCTGTTCTTCTGGGGACTGGCGCGCGTGCCGATGGCCCAGGCGATCGCGCTCACCTATATCGCGCCTCTGCTGGCGCTGTTCCTCGCGGCGCCCTTGCTCGGCGAGCGGATCGGGCGGCGGACTCTGCTGGCGTCGCTCGTCGCGTTCGGCGGGGTGGTGCTGATCATGGTCGCACAGGCGCGCTCCGAGCTGGGCGAGGAGGCGCTGCTCGGCGCGGCGGCGATCATCGCTTCGGCGATCTGCTACGCCTGGAACATCATCCTGATGCGGCAACAGGCGCAGGTCGCGAGCCCGGCCGAGATCGCGTTTTTCCAGTCGGTGATCGTCTGCATCGTGTTCGCGCTCGCCGCGCCCTGGCTGGCGGTGGTGCCCGAAGCGAAGCATGCCGGGCCGATCCTGCTCGGCGCCGCGCTGGCGGTGGTGTCGCTGTTCCTGCTCTCCTGGGGCTATGCGCGCGGCGAGGCGAACTATCTGGCGGCGACCGAATATACGTCGTTCCTGTGGGCGACCCTGCTCGGCTATGCCGTGTTCGGCGAGCATGTCTCGATCTTCACGCTGGCGGGCGCGGCGCTGATCATCGGCGGGTGCATCTGGGGGGCGCGGAGCAAGCGCGGCGTTGCGGATACGGAGGCGGCATTACCGTGATCGAGGTACGTGAGGCGGGGCCGGAGGATTTCGGCCTGATCGCCGATTTCATCCGCAAGCTCGCCGAGTACGAGAAATTGCTCCACGAAGTCCGCTTCGACGACGAGACGCTGCGGCACCATCTGTTCGGGGCGCGGCCCGCGGCGGAAGTGCTGATCGGCGAGATCGATGGGGTGCCGTCCGGTTTCGCGCTCCATTTCCAGACCTTCTCTACCTTCGAGGGCAAGCCCGGCATCTATCTCGAAGACCTGTTCGTCGAGCCGCACGCGCGCGGCTCGGGTCTCGGCCGGGCGTTGCTGGCGAAGCTGGCGTCGCTGGTGGTGGAGCGCGGCGGAGCGCGGCTCGAATGGTCGGTGCTCGACTGGAACGAGCTGGGCAAGGGCTTCTACCGGTCGATCGGCGCGGCCTCGGTCGACGGGTGGGAGCGCTGGCGCGTCGAGGGCGATGCGCTGGGCTCGCTCGCGGAGGGCTGAGCCATGGCGTTCGATCAGGGATTGGTCGACTGGGTGATCGAGGCGATGGAGCCGGCCGGCACCGTCACGATGCGGCGGATGATGGGGGTGGCGACGCTCTACTATCAGGACCGCATCTTCGCGACGGTCGATGACGAGGCGATCTGGTTCAAGGCCGACGCCCTGAGCAACGCGATCTGGGAGGAAGCCGGGTGCGAGCGCTTCAGCTTCGAATCGGGCGGGAAGATCGAGCATATGAACTATCGCCGCGCGCCCGCCGATGTTTATGACGATGCCGATGCATTGCGCGAATGGGCCGCGTTGGCGATCGAAGCGGGGCAGCGGGCGCCGGCGAAGCGAGCGAAGAAGAAGCGTTGAGCGGCGCGGATAAAGTCCCGGAAAAACGCCTCATTCGTGACCTTTGCCCGAGGGAAAATGCGCGAAATCGGGTCGAGCCGGAGCGCCATGTTGTGGCGGCGCAAGGACAGGATCGACAGCTTCAAGGAGCGGCCGGACGGGTCCAGCGGGCGCCATTCGAGCAGGCGAAATCCAACATTTCAGTCTTCTTTGCCGGATAACGGCGGTGCGCGAGCGTGCCCGCGCCTAGCCACCCCCCAGGACATTGATCGTGAAGGCGATCACGCCAAGGTTGAACACGAACGCCGCCAGGCAATGGAGCGTCACGACGCGGCGGATGCGGCCGTTGCTGATGGTCACGTCGCTCGTCTGAAAAGTCATGCCGAGGCAATAGGCGAAATAGACGAAGTCCCAATAATCGGGCTCGTTGCTCCCCGGAAAATCGATCCCGCCGGCGTCGCCGCCATTCTCGTCGCTGTAGAACATATGCGCGTAGTGAAGCGCATAGACAAAGTTGCTGAACAGCCAGCTGAGGATCAGCGAGCCGATGATCAGCGGCAGCGACCAGGAATGGGCAGCCGCGCCCTGCATCAGCTCCGACGCGACCGCGACGAGGATCACGAAGCTGACGACCAGCGTGAGCAGCAGGAGCAGCACGCGGTTCGCGTCATTTCGGCACGCGGCGATGCGCATTCGTTCGGACTCGTGTCCCATCAGCGGAATGCAGAGCAGGAAGAAGATCAGCGCCGCGCCGTCGAACGCGGCCATTGCGCCGTAGCGCAGCCCGAGCAGCGGCACCGCGACATAGAAGCCCGCCGCCAGCGCCAGCACGAACGCAATGAAGCGCGGCGGCGCGATCAGGTTGCCGATGCTCCAGCGATGCTTGCGCGCGGCCATGCGCGACACGCTACGCCGGTTGCGCGGGCTCCGCCAGTGCGGGCCTGACCGCGACCGCGATAGCGACGCAGAACAGCAGGATCAGCCCGAAGGCGATCGGCTTCATCATCGCCGCCGGAACGCCGAGCAGCAACGTGACGAGCGAGGCCGCTCCCGCGAAGGCCACCATATAGCCGGCGAAGCGCAGCACCATGGCCTGGCGGAGGAGCAGGATCCCGATCAGCATCTCGCCCATTGCAATCAGCCCGAACTTGACGCGAACCGCCCAGAACAACCGGTCGAAAGCCGCGCCACCGTCGAGCATTGCCGCAAGCGTGGCATTTTCGATCAGGTCCGCCACCGCGGCGATCAGGATCGCGGTGATCGCGGCGCCCGCAAGCGCCTTGCCGCCGCGCGCCAGCCCCGCGGCCCAGGCGGCGCTGATCACGAACAAGGTGTAGAGCGGCACGAACAGGAAATTGTCGAGCATCAGGGCGTGCGCCTGTCCCGTGCGGCATGCGTCGCCGGTGAGCACCTGCGCCACATCGCCGGCATCGCGGACGAATTCGAACGCCAGCACGGGCTCGAGCCCGCCGGGATGGCCGCACGTCTCCAGCCCGGCGCTCTGCCCGATGACGCCCGATACGACGAGCGCGGGCAGGCCGATGGCCGCGCAGACGCGCCAGGCGGTGGCGGACTTCAAGCTTCGGCCTTGGCCTGCTTGGCGGCTTCGATCGCTTCGATCACGATCCGCTTCGCTTCCTCGGCATCGCCCCATTGGCCGATGCGCACCCACTTTTCCGATTCCAGATCTTTGTAATGCTTGAAGAAATGCTCGATTTGCTGAAGCACGATCGAGGGCAGGTCCTGTCGCTCGCCGATGTCCGAATAATAGGGGAAGGTGGTATCGACCGGCACGGTGATGAGCTTCTCGTCACCGCCGGCTTCGTCTTCCAGCTTGAGCACGCCGATCGGGCGGCAGCGTACGACGCAGCCGGGGACGAAGGGCGAGCGCGCGATCACCAGCGCGTCGAGCGGATCGCCATCGGGCGACAGCGTGTGGGGCACGAAGCCGTAATTCGCCGGATAGCGCATCGGCGTGTGCAGGATGCGGTCCACGAACAGCGCGCCCGAGGCTTTGTCGAACTCGTATTTCACGGGCTCGCCGCCAACGGGCACTTCGATGATCACATTGAGGCTGTTCGGCGGATCGTCGCCGACGGGAATGAGGTCGATACGCATGTCTTACCTATGCAGATGCGCCGCTCCGCTCATTTAGGCGCGAGCAGCTTGTCGAGACCGGCCTCTCCTTCCCCGATCTTTTCGAGGTGCGGATAGCGCAGGCCCCCATGATAGTCGATGATGACTTCGCGGTAATGATCGCCGTCCTTGAGCAGCAGCCGGATCGGCTCTTTGGCCACGACCGCGGCCCTGAGCCGGTCGTTGGTATAGCCGCGGCCGTTCACCGCGACGATCTCGTCGCCAAGATCGATCCCGGCCTGGAAAGCGAGGCCGTTCCACATGACCTGGCTGATGCCGCCGGAGCCCATCGACAGGCCCAGCGAATACATCAAGTCGAGCCCCGATTTGGGCGACGCCTTGTTCGGCTTGTCGGTATAGACCAGCCGGTAGCCATTGCGCTCAAAGCCTGACAGCGGCGCATGATCCGCCGTCCCGTTCACTTGCTCGTCGAGCAGGCTGCGCCAGTCATAGGGCACGATGCTGTTCAGCGTGCGGACGATCTCGTCGATCGTGAAGGGCAAATCGCCATAATCGCCGTCGCGCATCCCGTAGAAGGCGCGGTCGTAATCGTCGATCGTCTTGGTGCCGCCGCTCTTCTCGCGCAGGATCGAATCGACGCTCATCCAGGTGATGAGGCCATCGACATAATAATCCTCCGAACGCTGCCAGCT